>Ga0067045_1002503_pt1 | contig 93993 bp, 82 predicted proteins | sample TerdegcTABiofilm_FD_59184 | JGI IMG/M metagenome (GOLD analysis project Ga0067045, IMG submission 59184) | Combined Assembly of (Gp0054472, Gp0054536) Wastewater bioreactor microbial communities from Singapore -Terephthalate degrading...
ATACTGACATTCCCAATTTCCTCCTTTTTTTGGTGATTCATAAATTTCCTTTGAGGAAATTTGGGGATGTCTTTTCTATTTTTCAACCTTTAGGTACTCATTATTGTGAAGAACCTCAATTTTATCGTGATCCAGTGGTTTGTTTCTCATCAATTCTTTTAATAACCTCATCCAATAGACAGTCTCTCGAGCTTCTCGCAGACAGATGTGAATCCTTTGTCGGAATTCTGGATAGGTCGACGCCTGGGATTCTTGATAATTGGCACCAATCGATGTCGCTGATTTTGATAATTGAAAACGAATAACATCAAACTCTCTTTCGTTTGGCAATAAGGAAACTAATTTAATCGTTCTTAAAACAAACTGAAATATCTTTTCCTCAAGATTAATCTCATATTTACTTTTATTGCTGCCAATAAGATATTGAACTCCTTTAACCTTTGCAACTTTATATCTCATAAACCCTCCTCCCTTTAAAATTAACTTTTAATACTCTACTACCCCAACCTCTTGTCTCTTGTCTCTTGTCTCTTGTATCTTGTATCTTGTCTCTTGTCTCTTGTCTCTTGTCTCTTGTCTCTTGTCTCTTGCCTCTTGTCATCTTGTCTTCTTGAAATCACTGAGTACCTCCACAATCCTCTCTGCCGCCCGACCATCCCACAGCGGAGGAATCTTACCTTTTTTCCATCTACCCGATAATATTTTTTTGGCGGATTCAATGATCCTCTGGGTATTCATTCCGACCACCTCATTGGTTCCCAACTCCACTGTGATGGGACGCTCGGTATTCTCCCGCACTGTTAAACAGGGCACTCCCATATAGGTACTCTCTTCCTGCAAACCACCCGAATCGGTGAGCACAAAGGTGCAGTACTTTTCTAATTTGATGAAATCTAAATACCCCAGTGGTTCAGTCAATACTAAATTCTTCAGGGATTTCACCCGTTTTTCCAACCCGAAGCTTTTGATATTTTTCTGGGTGCGCGGATGGATGGGAAAAATTACTTTAACCGATTTCTGTATCTCTTCCAATGCGTTCAATATCTTTGAAAAATTCTCCAGCTCGTCCACATTGCTGGGACGATGCAAGGTGACCAGTACAAACTCTTTCTCTTTTATTTTCAATTTTTCCATGATATCCGATTGCTCAGCCTTCTCCATTAATCCCACCAGTGAATCGATCATGCAGTTGCCAACCATATGGATTTTATTTACGGATATCCCTTCTTTCAATAAATTCTCGCGCCCACTTTTTTCGGTGACGAAGAGGTAATCAGACAGGGCATCGGTAACCAGGCGGTTGATTTCTTCCGGCATCTGTCGATCGAAACTGCGCAGACCGGCTTCCACGTGAGCCACCGGTATCCATAATTTGCTGGCCACCAGACTGCAAGCCGCGGTGGAGTTTACATCTCCCACCACCAATACCAGGTCGGGTTTGTAGTGTAGACACACTTTTTCAAATTCGATCATAATCCGAGCGGTTTGCTCGGCGTGACTCCCCGATCCCACTCCTAAGAAAACATCGGGCTCCGGTAAGCCCAGATCGTTAAAGAAAAATTTGCTCATCCGCTCATCATAATGCTGACCGGTATGGACCAGGATCGGCTCAAATATTTCCCGTTTCTGGTGCATCTGGCGATGTATGGGCGCGACTTTCATGAAGTTTGGTCTCGCCCCAACTACATTAAGAATACGCATTATTAATTTTCTTTCTTTTAAATCAGAGAAGGTCAAGAATAATTATTAAAAAATAAAAAATACAAATTAAATATAATTAAATTTCAACTTGGTTGGTTCTTATGATTACTATTCTTCTCTAATCGATTACTCGCTGTTGAAACAATTGAACCTAGAATTTTGGAAATTTCTTTACATTCATTTAATAATCTATTTACTTCTTGAGAATCGCCTAATTCCAGATTTTTCAAGAGAATCAACCAATAGCGACTTTCATTCGCTTCCCGTAAAGCGATTCTCATCCTTTGGATAAATTCTTTATAGGAAGTTGCCTGAGCTTCCACGAAATTTGCACCAATAGCGCAAGCTGATCTGGAAAGCTGTGATTTAAAAACATTCAATTCTTTTCTAAATGGTAATTGCATTAATATTTTAATATTATCCGTAGAAAATTGAATCAACCTGCTTTTTAATTGATCAGAGTATTTTTCAAATTTTTCTTTAATAAAGTCATTGTCCTCCATCTCTCCTCCATAATAATTTGTATTTTGTAATTTGTATTTTTTATTTATCTAATAGCATTGGATGGGAATAGTCCTTCTTCACTCCCGTGGGATGGGCGTTGCGGATTTGATAGGTTAATTGTATGGAGGGACGGGCATCCTCAATACCAAATCCCTTTCCTTCCAGGATTTGCCGATAAATGACCGTGTGCAGGTCGGTGAACCCACCAGAAAACTCAACCTCCTGTCCGTCCAATGTCACCGAGCGAAAAGTCGTTTGACCTTTCTTCAATACTTCAGGAGGCACATCATTCTTATCCAGCGAGAGGAACCAGCGCACCCGTGCTTTTTCCAATTCCAGATATCCACCCACTTTTTTCTCATCCATATAATGCACATCGGAGTGCTCCACTTTGCCGAAAATCCAGATCAGCATATCGAAAAAGTGAATCCCGATGTTGGTTGCTACCCCACCCGAATACTGGATATTGCCTTTCCAGGAATAAAAATACCATTTGCCGCGAGCGGTGATGTAGGTGAGATCGATGTCATATTTTTTCCCGGAGTAGTTTTTTTCAACTTTTTCTTTCAAGTCAATCAGAGAAGGATGGACACGCAGTTGTAAAATGGTATAAATTTTCTTCCCGAATTCCTGTTCCAACTCTTTGAGCGCATCTAAATTCCAGGGATTGAGGACCAGCGGTTTTTCACATATCGCATCTGCCCCAACTCGCAGGGCAAAACGAATATGAGCATCGTGCAAATAATTGGGTGAACAGATGCTGATATAATGAACTTCTTTCCCTTCATTCAATCGACGCAGTTTCTCGACATGGCGATCGAAGCGTTCGAATTCGGTGAAAAAATCCACATCATCAAAGTATCTGTCCAGAATCCCCACCGAATCGCTTTTATCCAGCGCTGCCACCAACCGATGACCGGTATCCTTGATGGCCTGCATGTGTCGCGGGGCAATGAAACCAGCCGCACCTATTAAAGCAAAGTTTTTAATGGGAATCATAAGTACAGGAAATATTTAATATTTAATAATTAATAGTTAATAATTAATAATTCTGAGGTTAAGGGGTTGTTGAGGTTGAGTTGGATTTTTCTTTCATTCTTTTTAAGTATTTCAGATCTTCCAGATCTCTCGGGCGACCCAACGATTCTTTGTTTCTGATTAAATCATTCAGACCAATAAAATGAATGTGAACCGTCGAATTGCCGATCACCATTTTTTCCGTTGTTCTGGAAGGCCAGGCTTTTTGAAAAGTAACATTGGTAATATTATTTAAGAGATCAATGCGATTGGGTGGTACTCCAAACATAAAAATCATTCCCGGTTTACTTAATTCACCCATGTCCTCCACTCCGGGGATATTTCCACCCCAGAATTCCCGCAATGCCTGATACAGATTCTGTGCATTCTTTTTGGAACTGTCATAAAAAATATCAACATCCCCTGTTAATGCGGCATGACCGTAGTAAATGACCGCTTCTCCCCCCACGATGAGATATTTCACCCCATAGGTATCGAGTAAAATAAAGAATTCTTGAATATCAGGAGAAAAGTAATCCGGTCGCATTAGCTAGAATGAACCTTCCTTAGGTCTTCCCAATTCTTGCCAAATACTCTTCTTTTCAATTCAAAGGCGACCTGTTGTCTTTCAGCCGGTGTCATCTTTATTTGTTGCAAAATATCCCACTCCTCTGCTTCCTGATAATTTCTGGCCACCTTCACAATTCTTTTCATCTGATACATTCTTAAGTTATTTTTATTCATTGATGTATTCCTGGAAATTATATAGATCAGTGATCATTATTTTCAACCCGTTCGATTCGTTCAACCAGTGATTTATCGATGACGAAGGAGGCGGATTGATAGATGCCATCGATGTTGATAACCACCCGTGTTTCACCGCGCAATTCTTTTAAACGGCCTTTAATATTGCGGAACGGTCCATCGGTTACCCGCACCCAATCCCCTTCTCGCAGATAGTGTTCCAGTTGCACCGTCTCAGGATGTTTGATCACCTGTTTCAGCTGTTCAATCTGCCAATCGGGAATAGGAGCCGGTTTTCCCCCAAAACTAACCAGCCGCACCACGCCGTGAGTCTGCAGAGAATAATACCGGTCTTTTAAATCAATCTTGACAAAAACATAACTGGTAAAAAGCGGAGTGGCTACTTTTTTCTTGCGATCCTTCCACTGATGAACTCGCTCAATGAGCGGCAAGAAAGTCTCCACCCCTTTTTGCACCAATTGATCGTAGACCTTCTTCTCATGCCGCGGACGAGTGTATAAAGCAAACCAGTTCATAGAAATATTTTAGATTTTAGATTTTAGATTGATTGGGGGATAAGGAACGAGCAGTTTTGATACTTGAAGTAAAAATTTTGATAAATTCAAGCGACTCGGTTTCTAAATTTCTTTTAAGTTTCTCATCTCCAAGGTGAAGTTTGTCTATAATTCGTAGCCAATAATTACTCTCTCTCGCTTCCTTCAAACAAATGTTTAACTTATAGACAAAATCTTTTTTATTAAAAGCAGCTATGGCTTCTTGATAATTTGCACCTATCGAGGTTCCTGATCTGGATAATTGATATCTGAATACATCAAATTCTTTCCTGACTGGCAACGTCAAAACAAATTTGACAATATTAACCGCAAAATCAAAGAGCCTCCTCTCCAGGATGTCTTTATATCCTGAACCTTTTTCACTAATTTTATTACATTCGAGCAAAATTTCATTGTCATATCCAATTTCATTAATGCGTAATTTAGACTTCATCGTTTCTCCCTCCACCTTTTAAAATATTAAATAAAATATTTAAAATATTTTATCTATAGCTCCGCCCCGTCAGTTACGGAGCCGATATGAGTTCCGCAGAAAAAGGAAAAAAAGATATAAAGCCGATAGATCAGATTCAGCCTATCGGATAAAGCACAGCATCCCGACCAACAGGGATTACACTCAACCAATGAAAAAATGGAAATTCTATCTGAATGTGATTTTTAGTCCATTGCTCTCTGGCCGACCGCATAACCATTTCCGGTTCAAGATGATACCCATTTTCGCTCCATGAAGTCGTTTAGTTTTGATAATTCCCTTTGGTGTTGTGAAAACTTTTTAAATACTAATCTTTTTAATTAGTTATCGTTTATTATTTATAAAACTTTAGCGCAGAAATATTTAGTTTACATTTTCTACTCGACCCTGCTGCTGATACCATTCAATGGTCTTTTTCAGCCCTTCCTGGAAATAGACCAGAGGGTTATAATTGAGATATTCAGTGATCCGTTTGATATCGGCAAAGGAATGTTTCACATCACCCGCTCGGGCTGCAGTGTACTCCGCTTTAATTTTCTTACCCAGAATAGTATTGATGCTTTCCACCAGTTGATTGAGATCGATTCTTTCGTGACAAGCACAATTGAAAACCATTCCGGGGGGAAAATCCTTTTCAGTAGCCAGAATATTAGCTTCCACCACATTGCGAACAAAAGTAAAGTCCCGCGACTGGGTTCCATCCCCGTAAATTACCGGTGAGCGATCATTTAGGACGGCCTGAATAAAACGGGGAATCACTGCCGAATATTGAGAGGTGGGATCCTGTTTTGGTCCAAACACATTGAAATATCGCAGGGCGGTGGTGTGGAGATTATAGATTCGCGCAAAGACCTGACAATATTTTTCCCCGGCTAACTTGCTGACGGCGTATGGAGATAAGGGATTGGGAATCATATCTTCCTGTTTCGGCAGTTTTTCACTGTCACCATAAATTGAGGAGGAGGAAGCAAACACTACCCGTTTCACTCCAGCGTCACGGGAGGCATCCAGAATATTCAGGGTACCTTCCACGTTTACCTGATTGGTGGTAATGGGATCATTGATGGAACGCGGAACGGAAGGAAGCGCACCCTGATGCAAAACAAAATCTATTCCATCCACTGCTTCCCGGACAATATGATAACTGCGCAGATCTCCTTCAATTAATTCAATTTGTTTGCCGAATTCTTTGATATTTTCCCGTCGACCGGTGGAAAAATTATCCAGCACCCGAACCTGTTTGCCGCGCCGAAGTAACTCTGCCACAATATTAGACCCAATAAAACCCGCCCCACCCGTGACCAAATATTTCATAAAATTCCTTCAGTTTTCCTCATCTTAAATAATAAGAACTTTCTATGAAGAGCAAGAACCTCACATCACAAATTTTTACCTGTAAAATTTAACATCTGTCGAACAGATTTAACAGGCTAAATTTAATTAATTTCAGAGGTTAAGTAAAACAATTTTCTTGTGGAGGAAAATAAAAAACATGTTTAAAAGTTGCAGAAAAATACTCAGAAGGATCCAGAGGAGTACACCTCTCTACCATTCACGAAGGTCATTTCCACCCTGGTCTTCAGAATCTCGGAAGAAGGAATGGAGAATATATCCCGATCCAGAATAATAAAATCTGCCACATATCCCGGGAGCAGTCGCCCTAACCAGTCTTCGCGTTCTACAGCATACGCCGAACCGGTGGTATAGGCGAGAATAGCTTCGGCCACCCTCAATCGCTGTTCTGGATACCAGCCCTGCAGGGGATAACCGCTGGTGTCCTGCCGGGTGATAGCGGCATAAATTCCAAGAAGCGGATTGAGAGGTTCGACGGGCCAATCCGTTCCAAATGCCAATACCACTCCCTGCTCCAGCATGGAACGCCAGGAATAGGTATAGCGGGCAGCATCACCCACCCGCTGTTCCACCCATTTCATATCCGAGATGCAGTGGCTGGGCTGCATGGAGGCAATAACACCCAGCTGCGCAAAGCGAATGATATCATCTGGTTGTACAAACTGGGCATGTTCAATTCGCAGGCGCGGTTTATCCGGTCGGCCCGATGGTCGAACGTGCTCGAAAACATCCAGTACCATTCGATTGGCAGCATCACCGATGGCATGCACCCCGATAATCCATCCCTGGTGATAAACCCGGTTAATCATCCAGAATAATTCATCCGGCTGATGCTGGGGCAGTCCGAAGTTATTGGGATCATCCGCATAGGGTTGAAGCACAAAGGCCGAGCGAGACCCCATCGATCCATCGGCAAAAAATTTGACCAGAGGCATGCACAGAAATCGGGGATCACTTTGAAATGATTCTGCCCAATTTCGTAGAGTATCAAGACGGGATTGAAAATAGATCCAGAAATGTATCCGCAATGAAGGTGGCTTCTCAGCGATGATCCTAACATAATCTTCGAAAATAAAGGTTTCCGAATTATCGGTGATACTGGTTATTCCCAGTGAATTAGCATAGGCTATGGCTTCTTGTAAAATCCTGAGACGAGTTTCGCGAGGAGGTTCTGGAAGAATCTGCTCGACAGGTGAAAAAGCATTATCGATTAAAATACCAGTGAGCTCACCATTCTCAGGAAATCGTAAAATCTTACCTCCCGCTGGGTCCGGTGTGGAACGGTCATAACCAATGATCTGCAAAACTTTTTTATTTACCCAGGCAGCATGACCATCTACTCGTTTTAAGAAGATGGGATTCTGCGATGAAATTTGATCTAACTCTAAATGAGTAGGTAGTTGTCTATCCTCCCATAGTTCATGATCCCAACCTCGTCCAACTAACCATTCGCCCGGCTGAAGTTTATCCACTGCCTTTTTTATCTTCTTTAAGACGTCCTCTTTGCTGCGCATCCCGGACAAGTTTAGTTGGTGGTTTAATAAGGCGCCGCTCCAGAAATGCAGATGAGCATCGTGAAAACCGGGCAAAACCAGTTTTCCCCTTAAATTAATTTGTCTGGTATTTGCCCCCGCCATGGCTTGAAGCTGAGAGTTTTGTCCAATAGCGATAATTTGTCCATCTTTAATCGCCATCGCCTCCACGAAATGGGTGGAGTCACGAGCGGTAAAAATTTTTCCGTTTAACAACACCAGATCAGCATTTATTTGTTGAGCAAGGAGAAAATTGACCAGGATAGTCAGGAAGAGCAATGCGTATATTTTTTTCATGAAATAAACATCCCGCTTAGTGCTTTTCCTTTCAGGCGTTTATTCAAAATATACATCGCCTGAAGCAGATGCAGGAAGGAATTTTTAGATAGGAATTCGCGAAAAAATGATTCACGCCATTCAGAATAAACCAACCGACGATCAGTTATTATTTTCAAATAAAAATTCTTCCTCGGTAGGCAAATCGACCCCGGCTGGACCCTGTTCTGGCGATTTCTTTTTTCTTCCTGTATTATTTTTATCATTCGATTCCGGTGGAACGTCTTCTGTTGCCTGAGGGATAGTTGGTTGAACGTCCGGTGATTCCATGGCGTTTTCATCCTCAACGGATGGAATTTCATTTTCCACTTCAGTGGGGAGGGTGATTTTTTTCTTGGATTTGTTTTTCTTTTTCCCCGTTTGATTTTTCTGTGCCATCGCCTCTCGTTTGGCCCGGGCTTCACGGATTTGCTTCAGAATTTGGGCCACGCGAGGAGAAACTGGATCGGTCACCACAGCATATTCGGCTCCAGTGGTAGTGGGTGTGGTCTTTTCATCTGATTCCGTCTCTTCTTCAACCATTGGCAAAACAAAACGATCTAACTTCTCAGGATGCAGTTTTATCTCATTAGGCAATAATTGAAAACGATTCATCACTTCTGCCCAGCGATCAATCTCTTCCCGATAAAAATTCATCCGGGCCTTTGAAGGATTGAAATGGGAAGGAATCTCATTTCGAAAAGCCATCTGAGTTAATTCGCTCACTTTTTCAAATCCTAAATATTGGGCGGCCTGAATGGGTGTTAATAAGGTTTTATTTTCAGAATAGATGCGAAAATTAAACTCTTCCAATAGCCATTTTTTCGTCCATTCCGGATCCTGTTCAAACAATTCTTCCAGAATCGGCAGATAATCTTTTTCATTGCGTGCATATTGGATCTGGGCCAAACCGATTTTGGCTTCCCGTTCACCTGGATGATTCTGCAAAATTTCTTTATAGATCGCTTCGGATTTATCAAATAATTTCCCTTTGCGGTAGGATTTGGCCAGATCTAATTTGGAATCCAGGGAATTATCCACCTCTGCATACAACTCGTAATATCGCATGGCTTCATCATAGCGGCGGACTTTTTTCAAGGAGCGGGCCAGCCATTTATAGGCCAGGGCATAATCGGGTCTCAGCTTGATCAATTTCCGTAAGGGTCCTATGGCCGGAAGATAATCCTCCTTTTCATAGTGCCTTCTCGCCCAGTTTAACATAACAAAAAACTGCAAGTTAGGAGTGAGAAATGAAATATCTTGGTTTTCATTATAAACTTCCATATGCGTGCTGGCAATTCCTCGCGATGATCCCTTCTTTTGTTTTGGATTATTCAATTCCGAGATGATCTTTTTGAAAAAATTATGCAGCTTTTGCCGTAAAAAACTTTCATTGTATATGGTAACTGTGAATTCGGTTTGTTCAGGATGAGCAGCGCTAATTTTTTGCTCTCCTTCTTTCCGGAGTTTATTGATAAACTCCTCCACCATATCTTGCACCGGGACTAACGATAAATCCAGGCTGCCCTGGTTTTCCTGGTCCTCCAGCACATACCCTATTTTCAAATTCAGTCGCTCGTTTTCTAAATCCCAGCGCCGAATATCTAAAGAGATGAGATTAAATTCGAATTGTTCCATTACTTCTCCGTGATCTGGTTACTAACCTGCGTTTCTTATCTTTGTTCATTCAAAACTAAGAAATATTTGATTTATCAGTTTGTTATCACACTCAATTGTGGTGATTCACTTTTGTTATATCATCAAAAGTGATAATTTGTTTCACAAGATTTTTTTTATTTTGCTGGTCTAAATCATATTTATTCGACCAGATATTTCATTTCATTAGCCATAAAAGATTTTTAAGATTGGCTGATTTATCGATAAATGGCTGAATTCGCCCGTTCGCCGAAGTAAGTATGGTCACCACTCCCGGTCCGTGGGCAGCTATCACACTGTTGGAATGAACCACTAAGCCGATAGTAATCGCTCCTTGCCGATAAACCCAGCCAAAAGAAGAATCCCAATCGCTGATGGCAATGAAGTCACCAATTCGTAATTCAGTCAACCGATATTCTTTTATGGAAGCGTCATCGAATATCTGTAAATCACAATCCGCTGAATAGGCAGAAGTATGCCCCAGACCTGCTCCCATCAGTTTGGCCGGAATGATATGAGTGACTCCCACTTCCAGATTCTCTCCTTCATGAATGGGAAGTTTTTGAAGCAAGACCGGATCGATGTTCATTACCAGAATATCAGGATAATAATCTAATAGACGCAATCCTACTCCACATGTTTTTAGCTGTACTCTATCTCCGATAACCAATTTTTCCAGCACTTCCGGTTGAAAATCCAGCAGGACATGATCCACTCCTCCATGTTTTCCAGTGACGAAACCTTCTTCTCCTTTAGCTTCACCGCTGATGATTACGGCTTTGTTTCCAACGCAGGCCAGGATATTTAAGGCCGCATTGGCTGAATATTCACCGGCTGCCGCGGCAAAATTACGAATGCTCACTCCCGGCTCAACATGATCCGCCATCCAGCCAGTAGCCAGATCCCCGATTCGCATATTATAGGTAATCCCTCCCACACTGGGAAACACCTCAACCCGCCCTTTAGAGTTGACTACATAACCGGTTTTGCGAAGCGTGGGATGGGTAATTTCTCCACCGACGCTCAAAGAAACTAATTGGTTGTCATTCGTTTTCATTCTTTATATTCTAAAAATAAGCGAATCTTACACGAATAAAATTCACTTGATCCTCTTTATTCCCTCATTCGTTTCGTACCACCAGTGTGGTATTGCCTATCAAATCCAAATGAAGGAAACGAATTAGTCTATATATGACTTTTCGTCAAAGTTAGATATGTAACTTATTAAATTTTCAATGGCTTAAAATAAGAAAACAGCTGGAGCAAGTCAACCCAAAAATGTTTTTCTTATCCTTCGAAATACCTCATTTCATTCTCACGATACAGGATGGAAGGAAAAGAGGAAGTTAATTCATCTTTACAAAGAGTCATACGAGACTAAATTTTGCCAAATACTCAAAAGATACATAAAAAAACTATTACTAATCCTACCACTAACAGGCTATTGGAAGGATATCAATAGTTTCAGGATGATTTCCACAACCCCTGAACCGTTATTCTGCAACGAATCTTTGATCAACCCTTCTGAACGGATCTGGGTATCGGCCAGGTAGCTGGAATTTTGAATCAAGAGTGCTATTCGGGCCGCTCTCTCTTCCACCAGGTTTTGATTATATTGAAGATTGCCGCCAGGATTTTGCATCAAACGGATAGTTGCCGATTCAATTGGATAATCCCTCAATACCTCGGCTACTTTTTTCAAGTGGTTCTGTGCATCTTCTGGTAGAGTCAATCGTCCAGAAAGAAACTGTACTGGATTCATACGCAAGGTAATTTCATTTTCCTGAAAGCTTACTTTTACATTTAAGGGGGCTAATTGTGCTTTTAATGATTCTATTTTTTCCGACAACAGTCGATTTTTAATTAAACGCAATTTTAAAGAATCTATTTCTTCAGTCAGTTTATAAATAGAGTCCTGCAGCTGTTGATTTGTTTGTTGTTGATGCTGAAGTTCTCCTTTTAATTTTTCAATGGACATTTCAACTTCTTTTAAAGCAGGTTCAAGACCTTCCGAATAAGAAAGGCGAATTGCCAACAGATCCGCTATACGTTGAAGAGCATTTTCCAGCGATAGAAGATAGGTTTCGAAGGCTTCATTTTCTTTTCGCAGTTGTTGTTGCTGCTGAACGACATAAAGCAGATGAGCACTTTCTTCCAGCAATTGGGCCGCTTTTTGATTTAAAGTCGGATCGTTATAGCGGCGGGCATTTAAAATGTCCTCTACTTCCTTTAATAAAGAATTCACCTTTTTGTATAATTTAGGTGCAACCTTTTCAGCCTCTAACTCTCGGGATTCCTGCATCAGAATCCGCACTTCACTCAATAATTTATTGCGAACCGCTTCAAATTCTGCTTCACGATAAGCGTGAACACAGCGATTCAGTAATTCCTGGGAATTGGCTGGAATATTTTTTACAAATTTCTCGGCTACATCCTGTAAAGACTGCTCGGCTTTCGTAAAAAGCTGAGGTGCAAAATCATTAGCTTCTCTGGCTAAAGCATTTGCACGGGATTCCAGAACGCTGCTAAAATAGGGTCGGAGTTTATTCGTCTGTTGATTGATTTCTTCAAATTGATGGTACAGGGTGAGGAGATCCGATTTCTCAGTTGTATCCAACACTCCTTCATCACTTGTTTTTTTTATCCTTTGATATTGAGGTAAAAAATTGTAGAATTTTTTGGCGAATAAAATATCTCCACCGTTTTGACGAATCGAAGCAATCAATTCCTCAATCTGACCAATCTCCACAGTTTCCTGAGCCGGTAACCACAAAGCGATCAATAATAAAAGGGTAAGAGAATATATAAGTTTCATGATCATATTTTAAACAGCTGGCCAATGTCCTGAACAGATAAAAAAATATCTAATTTTTTTTACGCTTTCTTTCCTTCTTTATACCTTTTGAGTGACCACTCGATAAATACTGTTGGATAGAAAAGTTGTTTCATCCAGAATACTTCTTATGATCAATCACCTTTAAGTTAAATAAGTTAAGTAATTTAACCTATTTTTGTTTTAAACTAAAGGCAAATAATTTTGTTCTCCAGGATGAAAATTTGATCGACACCTCTTTCCCTCCGAAAACTTCTTTGTGTTAAAATGAAATAAATTAAAAAAAGAGGTGATAATTATTTTTAGTGAATTCATTTTTTTGGGTAGCACAGCAATTGACTAAAAGATTATCATGATAACGATCTGTTATTTCCCTTTACTTCTCTCCTTGCTTTTTTTATTTTAGCGAAACTTTTAGCTAAAAATTGTTCAACCAAGGCCGAGGGATTTGACTTATGGAAACTTCCAAACGCACTCTTCCAAAAAATGCGTATCGAAAATTAGAATCCGGTGAAGAATATGTGCCGGTTGTTAAGCCAGATCAATTCTTACCAGAAGTGACCTGGTATTCTTTACTGTGGGGAATTTTTTACGCTGTCCTTTTTTCAGCTGCCGCTGCCTTTCTGGGTCTAAAAATTGGGCAGGTGTTTGAGGCGGCCATTCCAATCGCCATCCTGGCCGTCGGTATGTCAGTGTTTCTTAAAAGAAAAGATGCCCTATCTGAAAATGTCATCATTCAATCCATTGGAGCCGCCTCAGGAGTAGTGGTGGCAGGAGCTATTTTCACCATCCCGGGGTTGTACATTCTGGGATTAGATGCTACTTTTTTTCAAATTTTCCTGGCCTCTTTGTTTGGCGGTTTTTTAGGAATTCTATTTCTCATTCCGTTCCGTAAATACTTCGTCAAAGAGATGCATGGAGAGTTTCCTTTTCCAGAAGCGACCGCAACCACCGAAGTCCTCATTGCTGGGGAAGCTGGTGGTGAACAGGCAAAAATTCTGCTAAAAGCGGCGGCGATTGGCGGATTGTATGACTTTTTAGTTTCCGGATTTGAGATGTGGCGGGAAGTGGTGTCGACAACCGTTTTTGGCTGGGGAAAATCACTGGCCGATGTCATAAAATGGGAATTCCGACTGAATATTGGAGCCGCCGTCACCGGTCTGGGCTACATCGTCGGTCTGCGTTATGCATCAATTATAGCCGCCGGATCATTCCTCTCCTGGTGGGTATTCGTCCCCATGGTATATTTCATCGGTCAGCACGTACCCGGACCCATTCTCCAATCCGCTTTACCTATTTCTCAGATGACGCCCTTACAAATTTTTACCGATTATGTAAGACATATCGGAATTGGTGCCATCGCTGCAGCTGGACTGATCGGGATTATTCGTTCCTGGCGAATCATCTTCGGCGCTATAAAATTGGCCAAGGATGAAATCTTCAGCGGCTCATTGAGCCAGAATGAAACCGCTTTACGAACTCAACTGGATATAAAAATGAAATGGGTGGTTACTGTTCTCATTCTCACTCTTTTTGGGATATTCCTGTTTTTTGCCTTTGGAGTGGTTCATAACCTGACTCATGCCCTGGTGGGATTGTTAATCGTCACTGTGATCGCCTTTTTATTTACCACAGTGGCCGCCCGGGCCATCGCGATCGTGGGGACCAATCCGGTATCCGGCATGACGTTGATGACTCTGATTCTCTCCTCGGTCATTCTGGTTCGGGTAGGGTTGTCCGGAGAAAGTGGAATGCTGGCCGCCCTGATCATCGGTGGAGTGGTGTGTACCGCCCTTTCAATGGCAGGCGGTTTTATTACCGATCTAAAGATCGGATACTGGTTGGGAACCACGCCTCGAACGCAAGAACGGTTTAAATTTATGGGCGCTTTTTTCGCTTCACTTTCGGTAGGAATTGTCATTCTGGTTCTGTATAAGACTTATGGTTTCGGTCCGGGCGGCTTGGAAGCCCCTCAAGCGTCGGCCATGGCCGCCGTACTGGAACCACTGATGTCAAACCAACCTGCACCCTGGTTGGCATATCTGGCCGGGATTTTTCTGGCAATCATCCTGACAATTCTAAAAGTCCCTGCTCTGGCTTTTGCCCTGGGAATGTATCTACCTCTGCATCTGAACACTCCGATTCTGATTGGAGGCATCATTGCTCACATTGTATCCACTCGCTCAAAAGATGAGGAACTCAATAACGCTCGAAGAGAAAGAGGAACACTCATCGCTTCCGGCTTTATTGCCGGTGGCGCTATCATGGGTGTGATTTCGGCCTTTATTAACTTTTTCGGAAAAAGCTTTATCAATCCCGATTGGAGTATTGTGGTCGCTTGTGGTCAATCCTACCAACATTGGACTGAATCCACCGGTGCGGAAATTCTGGGCTTCTTTATGTTTCTGTTAATATGTGTGTATATGGTATGGGATTCACTCCGGGTAAAACGAGAGAAGATATAGCTATTCGACAATAGACAGAAGCACTCTCCAGAAAACGGCGGATGCTTTTGAATATCAGATATATATGAAAAACCACTCTCTGGCAGGGAGTGGTTTTTTTTGCTCCGTTGTGACCCTGATTGATTGATATATGGGGAGCTGTTTACGCCTGTTAAAAAAACTATCGCGGGAAGGTTGTAAATCGAGGCTTAGCAATCTTTTCAGAATAAAACGCAAGGGCGGTATAGCAAGAAACTGGAGTAAGGTTTAATGTGATGGGATAACAGGATTCACAGGATAGATTTATAAGAGTCTTAAAAATAGGATTTAATAAACGATAATTGAGGTTCAACATCAATCATGATACCCCTACAATAATCCCCAGCGTTTTCGAAAGAACCATTCTGAGCTTAAGCAAAGCAGGAGAATTACTAGCCAATACCATTGATTCCATAAAACATATTCAATGGAAAGTAATTGTGTTTTCTCTGTAAATTGAAATTGGTCAATTTCTTTCAAGAGTTGTTGAATACTCCAGAATTTCCCACCGGAGATCAGGGCGATCTCACGCATTAAGACTGGATTCGCTCTGGTCTCTTGCAGTTCTAATTCCAATTCTTCAACCACTATTTGTCCGTTCACCTGTCCCACTGGCTGATCACCTCTTTTCACTTTAATCTGATAAGTAAAAGTTCCGCTGGGCAGGCCACTGGTGTGATAACGGTATTCATCACCTTGTGGATTAATCATATCCAGCAGCTGGAAATTTTTTCCTTCAATTTTGATCTCGACCTGTGCATCGGGCAATGGGCGATAAAATTCATCAAATACCTGCCCTGAAAATTCTATTACATCACCCCGTTTGACCACTTTTTGATTGGGATAAATATTAATCCGCTGAATATCCTCCCGGTTAACCAGCCAGCGGATTGATTGATCAATAAACTGTTTAAATAGGTTTTCCCGTTGTGGGTCATCCTGAAGCTGGAAATGCCAACTACCGAAGTTAGCGGCGGCCAGCACAAGTGCTTTATTTTCGGCATAGGAAGAAGCATATAAAATAGACGGAGGTGCCGATTCAGCAGAAGATGTTTCATTCAATAGTTTGATGACGGGTTTGCTGAATTTTAATCCTCTACCATAACTGGTGATGGGAGGCAAATTTTTCCATAATTCCTGTAAAACTTGCCAATCATCTCCCAGGCGAGTCACCGGATGCAGCGCTCCGGCAGTAGTCAACTCAGGTATTACCTCAGCGGTCTCAATCAGTCTGGAATCTTTTTGTAATGCCAGGAATTCAAACAACGGATGTAAAGAAGGAAGATAGATACTTCGATTAAGAATAAAGAAAACAGGAATTTTTCGGTTTTGAATAGAGAGGAGACATCGATTCAAAAAATCAGTTTGACTATTTCTGGTAGGATAGCCTAACATAATCAGAGCATCCATAGAATCGGGAATAACAGGTTGGGAGTACTTCTCATAAAAGTTACCCAAATTATTTTCACTGAGTACCTGCAATTCTATATCAGGTAGCTGTTTAAGAACCTGAATCAGCAAACGCTGGTCGAAAAGGGGTTCACCGCTGATGAGGAGTACTTTTAGCTTACTTTTCAATATATTTAACAAAAACTGACGACGATTATTCTGTGCAGTGACTTCATCTGACGAGCTTTCAATGTCAACTAAAAAACGGACTTCACCAGGTTCTTCAGTTTTTACGGTAAATTCGATTTCTTTCTCGAAGCCTCCTGGAGGCAGCTGGATGTTCTTTGATGAAAGCAGTCGTTGATTTTTTATCAGTTTTACCAGCCGGTTTTCAGATGAAAATCCGCTTTGCGATACACCCACTTTTATAAGCACGCTATCTCCGGCATAAGCCACTGCCGGAAATCGGAGATTGGTAATTCGCACATCTTTTTTAGGCAGGCTGTCACCCAGGCAAATGGAATAAATAGGTACTGCACTCTTTTTTGCCTGAATGATGGGATTGGCGCCGGCGTTGAATTGTCCATCAGAGAGCAAAACGATAGCCTGAATGTTATAAGCTCGCAGACTATCCTGTATGTTTTCCAGGGCAGAGCTCAGATTGGTTTGCGACCCATCAAACGAGAGCGAATCTTTTGACAGCACTGATAATCGGCCATTGAACTGGTACTGGCGAAGCACTAACGAATCCGAAGACCAATTGTTCCTTAAATTTTTCCGCAGAAATGTGAGAGAATCACCGCGGACACCGAAGGTATCTTTGATTTTCATGCTGCTGGAATTATCATAGAGGATGGCGACCGTGGGTTTTTCCCGTTTTTCCAAAAAAAGTTGCAGTACCGGTTTAAAAAGAATGAAAAAAAAGAGAATTAATGACAGACTGCGCAGAGTGGTGAGCAGAAACCGGCGGTACGGTGAAAGTGGTGGCAGAGTTTTACGATAGTACCATATCGCCACACCCAGTAGCACCCAGAACAGAATAAAAAAAATCCAACCAGGAATTGAGAGATTGAGAAAGAGCTGTTTGAGCATAATTCAACCTATAGCACCTGACCTAATCTGAGTGAAGGATAGGCATTAACGTCCATTCGGCTGTATTGTCCTGCCATGAGATACTGCAGGCCAGCCCGGGCAATCATGGCCGCATTATCGGTGCAATACTGAAGCTCTGGAAAAATAACCTTTATATGATACCTAACGGCCTCTTCGCTTAACCAGCTCCTCAGCAAACTATTGGCTGACACACCTCCTGCAACGGCGATCACCTTAATCTGATAGGTGCGCGCGGCCTCTATACTCTTTTTTACCAGCACCTCGATGGCTGCCGCCTGAAAGGAAGCACAAACATCCGATAAATGTTGTTGTACAGTCTCAACACCCACTTCATGAATAAAATTTAATACTGCAGTTTTCAATCCACTATAGCTGACATCTAATTCTTTACTCTTCAGCATGGCCCGAGGAAACTCAACAAAGTGCGGATTACCTTCTCTGGCCAGTCGATCGACTTCCGGTCCGCCAGGATAATTCAAATTAAGTAATTTTGCCACTTTATCAAAAGCTTCCCCTACCGCATCATCACGGGTTTCTCCAATAATCTGATACCGAAGATGATCCCGAACGATTACAAATTGGGTATGTCCTCCTGAAACAATCAAACAAAGGAAAGGAAAGGGAATAATGTGCCCATTTAAAAAATTAGCATAAATGTGACCTTCAAGATGATTCACAGCTGCAAAAGGAATACCCAGAGTTAATGATAGACCTTTGACATAATTTACCCCCACCAGCAGGGCGCCGATTAATCCCGGTCCGCAGGTCACCGACAGACCGGAAAGTCGAGAGAGCGAAATTTGAGCATTTTGCAGCGCCTCATCGACAATGGGAAGAATTTTGCTCAAATGAGCGCGAGAGGCCAATTCTGGAACCACCCCACCAAATTGCAGATGGACGCTTTGAGAAGAAATAACATTTGATAAAACGCGCTGGGGAGTAATAACAGCCGCCGAAGTTTCATCGCAACTGGTTTCAATTCCCAGAATATAATCAAAGACTTTCGTCACATTTTCCTTTAGCAGTTAATTTTCTGTTTTCCGTTGTACGATTAACTCAAAAACAGGTGGTCGAGTTTCCATATATAAGACATTGGCCGTGGTAACCAAATCAGCTTTGACACTCTTCACCCCCGGACTCCAGACTTTTTTAAAATCAATGATAATCTGGAAATCTTTTAGACCGAGGTCTGCTAAAATTTTTTCACCACCTTTTATATAAATATTTGCTTTGGAAGGCAAAGGAATAACTTCCAGATTAGCCGGCTTATGGATGATGGTGACTGGAACATCCCGTATTTCTTTTTCCGCCAGTCTTTGGATATCAAAAGTTACATCAACGACCTGTGGTTCATACATGCTGTAATATTCATCGGATGTATGAATAGAAAATTTTTCCGAGAATGGTTTCATAGGTTCTTTAAATTCTTTTCTTTCAGTAGAGATGCGGTGAATTTTGGTGAACATTTGAGCCGGGCCGGTGACTAAGACCGATTCTGGTTCAACCTGCACAGTGACCAGAATCATTCCTGCCGGTTCAATGACATTATAATCCACATCCACTGGTAGTTTCCGTTGAATTTTCCGATCGAGTTCAATAACCAAAATTCGCGGCCGCAGGATCGATTTGACGCTTACCTCCAGTTCCCGGGGATAAGTGACATATTCAGGGTGTTCACTTAAATCAAATTCCTGATAACGGGGCGCACCTGACAAATCAATTCGATAAAAAACATGGTAGAACTTTAAACGCAACAGGTCAATTCCTTTTCCTAAAAATTCTACACTCACTTTCTTGTTGTAGGGATATTTCAAAATCTTATCCTGATCCAGATTTTCCAGCACAATTGGTATTTCAAAATGGTATTCATAATGTTTATTCATCTTTACCATAAACCACAGCAGAAATGCCAGCAAAAGCGTGCTGATCATTGTTCCATAATTTTTTTTCATAGTTGATACACGCACTTTAACCATTCACTCACCTACTGAAATCATTGCCTATTATTTTCTGGCAGCGATATATAAAAACAGAAAATCGTTTTCTTTTTTTTGTAAGGTTCGAGCCGCATTACCACCATTTTGTGCAATTTGTAAAAACCCCCGACTATCCCAGGTCATTAAGAGTTGACCGGCTTCTACTTCTGAAAAAGTTTTCTTAATCCCATACAAGAAAGAATGATTAATTTGAATTCTTATATCAGGGGGACTGCCCATTTCTTTCCAGTCGGTTATCGTAAAATTTAAAATTAAATTTCCAAAGTGATCGACATGGATCACCTTCAGGCGATAGCAGTGATCGTCTACAACTTCATAGTTCTGGTAAAAAGAATGAAGATGTTCAACGGATTCGCCAAACGATTCAGGGGATGCTCCTTGCAGCAATCGCACCGCCGCCGGAGCAAAAATATCCCGTCCATGAAAGGTGGGACTAACCGGATGGCCAAACAATTCTTCCCGAATTTTCCAGGCTTCAAAAGATTTCGACTCATAAATATAACTGAATACTCCATTGTCAGGACCAATAAAAAAGTAGTCAGAAGTTTTAATGATTAACCCATTTCGAGAACTTCCTACTCCAGGATCAACCACTACGACATGAATGGTTCCTGCCGGATAATAGAAGGCATAATTCAGCAGTGAAAAAGCAGCCTGCTGATAATTAAACGGTCTTATATCATGTGAAATATCAACAACAGTGGCCTCCGGAAAATCCCGCAAAATTATACCTTTCATCGCACCGCTATATCCATCTTCGGTGCCGAAATCAGTCAATAAAGTAACAATAGACGTTTTTCTTATTTTTGACATATGGGGCAATAAAAAGTTGATCGACTATTTACCATCATTTTTTCAATAGGCCTGCCGCAATACAGACAGGGTTCTTTTGTCTTCTGATAGACGGTTAAAAAATTTTGATTTTCTCCCCTCTCCCCTTCCACCGTGCGATATGCTGTATATGAGGTCCCAAAGTGATCAATAGCATCGCTTAAAACCGCACGAATATTCTTAAACAAATCGCCAATTTCCTCCAAAGTCAAGCTATTTGCCGGCCGCAGAGGATGAATCCTGGAACGAAATAAAATTTCACTGGCGTATATATTTCCAATCCCGGCGATCATTCGTTGATCCATCAATAAATTTTTAATAGCCATTTTCTTTAAAGTTAGTAATTTCTGGAAGTTATTTAAAGTGAAATTTTTGCTCAACGGATCGATTCCGAGCTCGGAAAAGTTCGGTGGCTGATCGTATAGGAAGATTTTACTGAATTTTCGCACATCCTGAAAATGAAGAGTTCTCCCATCGCCAAAATAAAAGGAAATATGAATATGCTGAGGATAGAGAGATAAGGAGGTATCATTGATGAATATACCCGACATCCCCAAATGAAAAACCGGAAAAACTGTTCCAACCTTCCAGTACATAAATTTGCCATAGCGATGAACGGCCGTTATTTTTTTACCTTTTAACGTCTTACTAAACCAGGAAGAAGATACATTTTGAAAAATACGCACCGGTTTAGCTTCTACACGGGCTATGGTTGCATGCAAATATGACCGTTCTATTTGTTGGCGAATGGTTTCAACTTCCGGAAGTTCTGGCATATTCTTATGTGTTCTTCTTCAATTATAAATTTGAGGAAATGAGATCATTGACGTTCTGATAAACGCATGTATTTTAATTGACGATAATTTTTACTCAAAAATTCTTGCCAATCGGATAACACTAAAATTTCTTCCGATTTTAGAAATAATAAATGGCCACCACAACCATTTTTACAATCAGTACTTCCAAAACCGGAGATAGGAATATGAGCGTCAGAATACTTTCGAAACAGTTGATGAAAAAAACATTCAGGCTCGTTGGAAAAATAAATCATGATATCCAGAAATAAAAAGTCTGAACATGAACTAAGGTAATCGATATGCCAAAATATTTTTTTAGTTAGAGCAAGATGACGCTCGATTCGCGAGTGCAAATTTTTTCGTCCGCTCCCGCTGTAAATATAAGTTCCAGCTTGAAACCGCAATAAGCCCAGAGCCCCAACTCTTATTATTTTACTTTCATTTAACTTGAGAAAAAGTTGATAACAACCGATGTTGAAATATTCGCGTTCACTTTTGGAGAGAGTTGAAAGACGTGATGAAAGAAATCCCCGAAGGTCGCTTTTCATGAAAGATCATTCACCAATTGTTCAATGACGGGATCGAATATAAAAACTGGGGGCGGTGGCCGAAGGCACATAGTTTATCTCATGACCATTAATCGACTGTCGAATCACCAACGACTGTCTGATGAGATTATCACATGCTATCCTGAAGGCCGACAAAGGGAAGAGCGTATCCCCGGTTGATTGCTGATATAAGCGATACCACTGTCCTTCATCCAGAGGATTTTTCTCTAATAAAATTTGCAGAAGTTTCATTTCCGAATCATGGAGAGGTGAAGCATTTGAATTTTCAGCGGTAATTTGTGGCCAGAATTTTTGCAAATAGTAAAATAAATAACCCAAGACAATCGGATTAGCCACCGGTAGGTAAGGTTCTCGCCCCATTTTATAGTCGATGTATTCCTTTACATTTTCAGGAAGATAATAGGTCGTGCCCCGGTAATCCAATCCGGGATAAGTAAAAACCGAAAAATCTATTCTCAGGTCTGGCCAGCCTGCAAAACCAGAACGCTTATTTTCTGACTCCATTGTAAAGTCGGTCCAAAAATTCATCCTCATCGTCCACAGCGTGGATTTCCACCTGTTACCCGTACTCAGGGAAGGTGAAAAAATTTCATAGCGATGATCAGCATTACTGAATTTTAATGACATGGGAGTACTGGCCAGTGAATCGCTGGACGCCCGGGAAGGCGCACTCGATAATAAACAAAAGAATAACACCTGAAGAAAACCAATGTTGATTTTATTTTTAACAAAGAAAAATACAGTATAGAGATAAGTAGATGAATTTATCAAAGGATTTCGATGGGATCGACGTCGATGATCATTTTTACCGGCCATTTCTTTACCTCAGGGTCCTGTAACAGACCTTTTTTTATGACTCTTCGCAAGTAAGCGGAAGAGGCATCCTTTTCTTTATTCTGCTTTATCATGATTTGATAACGATAAATGGTACCAATCTTAATAATGGGACTGGGAGCTGGTCCAAGCACCGTATAGTCGTTCCGGTTATTCGCTTTCCATAAAAATTTGACAATATAACTCCCGTAATTTTCGATCTCATTTTTATCTGCCCCTTCTAACCGAATTAATATCAGTCGAGAAAACGGAGGGTATTTCAAGTTTTTTCGACTGATAATTTCCCGGTCATAGAATGAGAGATAGTCATGAGTAATCAGAAATTTAAAAATGAGATGGGAGGGATCGAGAGTCTGGATAACCACTTCTCCGGAGCTGCTTCCTCGGCCAGCTCGACCAGCAGCCTGAGTGAGCAGCTGAAATACTTTTTCGGTGGAGCGGAAATCAGGAAAATGCAGGCCCTGATCAGCCGATACAATGCCGACCAGCGTTACTTTTTCAAAATCCAATCCTTTGGCAATCATTTTAGTACCCAGCAACACTTCCGCTTCTCCACGACGAAATCTTTCCAGCAATTCCTGATGAGAAGATCGGCCGCGGGTTGTATCCTGATCCATGCGGATAACTTTTATATGAGGAAACTTGCTGATTAACACTTCTTCCAATTTCTGCGTCCCGATTCCGCGATAAAGAATATCCATTCCCTGACAGGAGGGACAAACATCTGGTGCTTTCTGACTGAAACCGCAATAATGGCATAACAGTCGATGATTAAATTGATGAAAGGTGAGGGTAATTTCACACTGCGGACATTTGGCCACAAATCCACAATCCTTACAGATGATATACGGCGAATATCCACGACGATTTTGCAGAATCATGATCTGTTCACGGGTTAAAAGGCGGGATTCAATTTTCAGTTCCAGATTTTCTGAAATGACTGGATGTTCTCCCAACTTTTTCCACTCTTCCCGTAAATTTACCAGTGAAATGCGTGGCAATGCCCGCTCCGCAATCCGCTTGCCTAACCGGAAATACTGAAAATTTCCCTGTCGAACATTATATAGCGTCTCAAAGGAAGGAGTAGCCGACCCTAATACTACCACGGCGTGATTGAGTTTGGCGCGGTAGATGGCCACATCCCGCGCATGATAGTGAGGTTGGGCATCACTTTGCTTATAACTGCTTTCATGCTCCTCATCGACCACAATGAGTCCAATATTCTGCAGGGGGGCAAAAATAGCGGAACGTGGACCCAATACAATCTTATACCGCCCCTGCCTTATTTTCCACAAAATCTCCTGTTTCTGGGAAGACAATAATCGGCTGTGAATAACTGCCACCTGCTCAGGAAAATGATGCTGAAATCGGGCTAAAGTCTGGGGAGTTAAAACAATCTCCGGAATAAGCACAATGGCCTGTTTCCCTTGCTGAATAACTTTTTTGATCAGTTCAATGTAAATTTGAGTTTTTCCACTGCCGGTTATTCCGTGTACCAGATAAGTCCGAAATTCTTTCGAGTCGATAGCTTTTCCAACTTCGGTGATGACTTCCTGCTGTTCGGGAGTCAAAGTAATCTCTGGAAATTGTTCTCCATAAGAGGAGATAATCAAGCGATCGCGTACTTCAGTTTTCTTAAGCAGAATATGGTTACTTATATTTTTTTCTAACAGTGATCTGGAAAACCCGGCTTTTTTTAAATCGGCGTAAGAAACCCATTCTTTATTTTGTAAAAATTCCATTAACTGATCAATTTTAGAACGCTTTTTCGGTTTGAGAAGCGCTTCGGTTTGAATCGAATTAAGCTGATACTGTTCTGTATTGAGCCTGAAATAATCTTCAGTTTGCAGTGGCGATTTTTTAGTTGGCGGCGCATAATTTTTCTGTAAGTATCCCAATTTCTCGAGACGGGTGATCATTGAATTTAAGGAAGACCTGGGAATTTTTTTGCGGATGGTCTGAATAGAAATTTCTCGATCAAAAGGAATCAGAGTTAATAATTGTTGTTGTTCCTTTGTTAAATTGTCCGGGATGTTTTCCTGACAGCGTCGCAGACGAAGAGGCGACTTTCCCACATTGAGCTGGGAATGAATCAAGCGAAAAGCCTGTCCCAGAAAACAGATATAATAATCCGAAATCCATCTTAGTAACCTCATCAATTCCTGGGTGAGTATGGGAGTGGTGGAAACAATATCCTGAATGGACTTTATTTGGGTTTCATCAAGCTCTACTGGTAATTTATCACTGGTTTCCAGCACAATTCCGGAGACAAATTTTTTGCGAAAGGGAATAATCACCTGTATGCCGGGTTGGATGTATTCTTTCATCTCTTCCGGGATCCGATAGGTAAATCCATCCTCTTCAGGAATGGTCAGAATGATAGTAGCAAAGGACGTCATGTAATCATCACCCAAATTCAAACGAAAATATAGTAAAAGAAATTCAATAAATAAATAGTTTCACGGAATTTAATTTTACTGGTAACAGGATACTTCATGATACGAAAGTTGACATAAATTTCCTTTATTCCATCCCAAATAAATATAAAAGAAAAATGTTAATGATAAACAAATCATTTCTCAGTCGAAGCTTTTTTTCAAAAACGAAAATGAATTGGCTTACCTACCAATAATTATTCTATTCATTATAAAATAAAGAGAAAAAGCAGAGAGATTGATGATTATTCCGGGATGTCCATGGAATAAAAAATCGAATTGGTCATTGAAAATCTTCTCTGAGTTGATAGTTAATTTTCATCACAAATTATTTAGAATTATGCGACCACGTTTTTAGTGATTCTTTTTAGCAATTCCTTTCTTTTTTGACTATATTCCGCATAGATAACCTTATAGTTCTCGTTTCGTCATTTGCTGGTATTAATAAAATTTTTTGAATCAGCTTAATTTAGCTATTCTAAAAAACATAAAAAAATAGCTGGAGAGAAACCATGGATGAAATTGTAAAAAATTTGTTATCATCTCTGGAACTGGGAGAGGAACAACACTACCAGAATATGCACCTTTTTCCTCTGTATTATTCCGGAAATCACAGTCCTGAGTATTTGACCCTCAAAGAAGCTCTGGAAAAAAATCTGTTGGTAATTACAGAGGTGCAGCAACAGGGTTCAGTTCCCGAACTACGGGTAAAAAACCAATCTCCATTTACCATTTTATTGCTGGACGGGGAAGAATTGATGGGAGCGAAACAGAATCGAATTCTGAATACGTCCATACTTATCCCCGAAATGTCCGAGATAATTATTCCAGTCAGTTGCACTGAGCAGGGAAGATGGTCCTACAGTTCTCCCCACTTTATGGATTCTGATTTAGTAGCCGCATCAAAACTCAGAGCGTACAAAGTAAAGACTGTCTCAGCATCTCTGAAAGAGAGTAAGAAGTATTTATCGGATCAAATGATGGTGTGGGATCAGGTACATTCATTAGCCTCTGAACTAAACGTATCGTCAGCCACTTCAGCGATGCGAGATATTTATACGGCCAAAGAAGAGGATATTTCAGAATACTTAAAAAAATTCACCCATCTGGATGGACAAAAAGGGGTACTGGTTTTCATCAATGGGAAAGTAACTGGAATGGATTATCTTTCCTTCGAGCCAGCTTTTAAAAATCTTTACCCTAAATTGATTAAAAGTTATGCCATTGATGCGATGCTTAGGAAGAAGGATGGCGAGAAAAACGATCTCAGAAAAATGGCTGAGAACTTTCTCAATCAGGCAAAAGAATGTAGCGAGAAAAAATACAAATCGGTTGGTAAGGGTTGGGATCACCGTTATGAAGGGAAAGAGCTGGTCGGATCGGCACTGCTGTCAGACGAAAAGGTCATACATCTGGCTTTTTTCAGAATAGCCGAGGATGAAAAAGCTGGAAATATTTCTTCCTCATCACAACGGCGTCAATTCAGGATTCTTTAGCCAGACTTTAAGGAAGGTATGTAATTTCTTTATTCTGTATTTTGTACTAAAAAAACCCGCTGAATGCGGGTTTTTTCTTTTGTGAGCCAGGGAGGAATCGAACCTCCGACCAACGGCTTAAAAGGCCGCTGCTCTACCGCCTGAGCTACTGGCCCAACTTTATTCATCCATGATCAATTTAGATATATCCCCCTTTTCTGTCAAGTTTAAAAACGCTTTGCATGACTTATCTCTCTGCCATTTAACGACCTACTATTTTAAGCACCAGTTTGGATCTCTTTCTATAGAGCATGTGAATCGGTAAATGTAGTTATATCGTTATTGGAAATAACGAAAAAAGTTATTCTTTGACCACCCATACTTTAATTTTCACTTCTACATCAGGATGCAACTTAATGGGCACCGAATAAATGCCCAGCGCTTTTATAGGGTCATCCAGCACAATTTTCTTGCGGTCGATTTCGTATCCCTGTTTCGCCAGGGCATCGGCAATATCCTGATTGGTGACTGATCCAAACATTTTATCGCCCTCTCCCACACTCACCGCCAGAGTCACTGAGACGGCTTCCATTTTTTTCGCTAAAAGTTCAGCCTGTTTCTTCTGTTTATTTACCTGCACCAGTTTTTGATTCTGTTCTTCCTTGACCATTCGTATATAATTGGGCTCAGCGGGATAGGCGACTTTCTTTGGAATCAGATAATTCATTCCAAATCCCCGTTTGACGGTAACGATATCTCCCGCTTTCCCTAATTTTTCATAATCTTGACGTAGAATTACTTTCATATTATAACCTCGTTTTTTTCAATCCTTAGCGTGGAATATCAGAAACAAACGGAATTAGTGCCAGATGTCTGGCGCGTTTAATAGCTTGCGCTAATTGCCGCTGATGTTGGTTGCAATTACCAGAAGTTCGGCGAGGCACAATTTTCCCTTGTTCAGTTAAAAATCGTACCAGTCTTTTTTCATCTCTGAAATCTATGAATACATCACCAGCTTCACAAAAACGGCAGGATCTTTTCTTTCTTTGTAACATGTTTTTCTCCTTCACACCTAAATCATGGCTATTCTTTGTTCACTTCGTCATTGAGTTCTGAATCATTCAGAAGATCAGCTGGAGGCAGGGATTCTTTATCTAAATCGGGTGCGGGATATTTTGTCACCGTGCTTTCCGCTTCCCCTTTCTGAAATTTACCGGCAGTTTTTTCTCGCTGAATCAATTCCTTTTTCTCCACAATATACGTCATATAGCGCAACACCCGATCGTTGATACGATATTCATTTTCCAGAATCGTCGGAATATTCAGCCGGCTGTTGGCCGAAAATTCTATTTCCACGTAGAATCCATGCGTCTTTTTCTTGATCGGATAGGCCAGACGCCGCTTTCCCCAGCGGTTAATCTTCTTCACTATTCCGCCGTAATCTTCAATGAGTTGTTGAATTCGGCTGGTAACAGTCTCACTCTCGTCAGGATTTTGAGAGATATCGACAATAAAAATGGTATTATACAATCTTTCCATGCAACCTCCTTTGGTCATTTGATCCCGACAATCAACCGATCATCGGAATAGGATTCGTTGTTTTTATCTGTCCCTTTTTAGGGACGCAAAATATACAAATAAGATTTTGCAAAATCTACGATATAATTTATTTTTTTATCCTCCAATAGTAGGAATTCTCATTTTATCTTGGAAGGCGGGTTTAATCATCTGGGGCGAGCCAATTTCGGTTATATCGGCTCATGGTGTAATGGAGATCGTTCACAATAAAACTTTCAACGGCTTCGGCTGCCGAGTGAAGAATGAGCGAGAGGTCCTGCTGCTCTTTTTCTGAAAATGGAGAAAGAACATATGCCGCGGCATCTGAAAAATGATTGCCAATCCCAATTCGCAATCGAGGAAATTCAGCAGTGGCTAATTGGTTGATGATGGAAACCAATCCTTTCTGTCCACCAGCACTCCCCGAGGCCCGCATCCGTAATACTCCAAAAGGCAAATTGATATCATCGCAAATCACCAGCATCTTTGACAGATCTTTTATTTTATATTTGTCAATCAGTGCTTTAACGGCTTTGCCACTCAGATTCATATAGGTATAGGGTTTGGCCAGGAGAATGGATTGTTTTACCAGAGTGAATTTAGCCGTGCGGGAGGGACCGCTATCTCTGCCGAATTTTACCTGATATTTTTTACCCAGCACATCAAGCACCATAAATCCTACATTATGGCGGGTACGCTTATAGGTAAGTCCCGGATTTCCGAGTCCGATGATGAAGTACAAAGGGATACTCAACTATTATGAAGAAAATACAAATCGAATTTTGGCCGAGGTCTGTTTGGACGTCGTTATTTTTCTTTTTCTTTTCCGCGTCCTTTTTCTTCCCCTTCTTCCTCTTCTTCCTTACGTCGAGCCTTAATGACTTCAGGTTCTTTCGGTTCTTCCGCGGCTTCCACGGCTTCACCGGCGGGAACTTCTTCAAACTCTTTTGCGATTTTGGGATGTTCCACTAGAATCACAGTCTCTTCCGGATCATCAAGGATTTTAAATTTTTCAAATTGGAGATCCTTGATGCGAATCGAGTCGCCTATATTCAGATGGCTGACATCAACTTCCAGTTTTTCTGGAATCTCCATGGGAAGACATTCGATTTCCACTTCCCGGATCAGAAACTCCATGATACCTCCGGCCTTGACCCCGGCGGATGTTCCTTTAATAACTACCGGCACCTTCAGGGTTATTTTTTCATCCATTTTGATTCCCTGGAAATCCGCATGCAAGAGTGTGCCTTTTACTGGATCAAGTTGAACTTCTTTTATAATGCACTGGAAATTTTTCTTTTGGTCAGTTAATTCCAAGTTGAACAGACCATGCCCCTTGATCAGAGTTTTTTCATACTCTTTGCTATTCACCAACAGATGAATATTTTCACTGTGAGCCGCGTAAAACTCGGCCGGTACCCAACCTTCTGCTCGATATTTCTTCGCCGCGTTCTTTCCGATTTTTTCCCGCAACTTGACACTTATTTTTGTTTCAGCCATGACTTCTCCATATCTAGATCTAATTTACCATATTTTAATTTATTATTGCTGGGGTGGGAGGATTCGAACCCCCGAATGCCGGGACCAAAACCCGGTGCCTTACCGCTTGGCGACACCCCAATTAACCACAGGGTCGAGCAATGAAAACCTGATAGTGGGCCGGAAATTCCTTTTTTAGATCATCAATTTCTTTGTGCTTTTCAAATAATCCATATACCGTGGAGCCACTTCCACTGAGGCTTACAAACCGTGCCCCGCTATTCTGTAAAACCCTTTTTATATTTTTTATCTCCGGATACCGCCGGGTAACTATACTTTCTAAATCGTTGAATAAATAATTATTTAACTCTTCCAAAGATCGTATTTTAAAAATAACAGCCTCAAATTTAATGTTACCCTGATATTTAGTCAAGCCCATTTCGAAATTACTAAAAATCTGAGCGGTTGATATCTGAAAACCAGGATAAACCAGACAGATTTGATAATCCTGTAAAAAAGAAATAGGAATAACCACCTCTCCTCTTCCTTTCACCAGGGCGGTTTTACCTAAAATAAAAAAGGGAACATCTGATCCAAGTCGAGTTGCTAATTTTAAAAATCTAGACACAGTAAGATCCAGTTGGAAAATTTCAGCCAAAGCTTTCAAACTGGTAGCAGCATTGCTGCTCCCTCCACCCAGGCCTGCCCCCAGAGGAATCTTTTTCTTGATAATAATCTTTACACCTTTTTTAAGGCCGTATTCATCTGCCAGCAATCGATAGGCCCGATGGCATAAATTATACTCATCCACGGCCAGAGTCGGATGATCGGTTTCGATCACTAACCGATCCCACTCCTCAAAAACTATTTCATCACAGAGCGATATTTCCTGAAAAATCGATTCTAAATTATGATACCCATCAGGACGTTTACCAACGACTCTCAGGCCCAGATTTATTTTGGCATATGATGAATAGATTTTCAAATTGGTTTCCACCAGTTTATAAAAGACCAAATTGCCAGTGATCTTTCAGCATATGTTCCAGAAAACGTGGAAGCACCGGCAGTACCGTTTCACTCGCTTTCTGAGAATCATGAAAAACAATGATATCTCCAGGAACCACATTTCTAATAAGATAATTAAATACCCGCTCAGCTGGCCATTTAAAGTCATTCGCCGGGAGCGACCATAAGAGCAGACGCTTCGAACAGGACCTTAAGATACGGTTCATTCCAGGTCGCCACATACCATAAGTTGGCCTATAATACAGAGAATGCTTATGAAAATTTTTCAGGATTAACTCATCGGTGTTTTTGATTTCTGACATTAATTGAGTTGACCCCTTAAAAAAAATGGGTTCATGATTAAAACCATGGTTACCCAGACGATGGGCATCATAAGAGAGAATTTGTAGTTCTTTCTGATATTCCTGAATTTTTTCTCCCAACAGAAAAAAAACCGCCGGAACTTTATACTGATCTAAAATTTCCAGAACCCTCCGGGTAACCGGAGGATAAGGGCCATCATCGAAGGTTAAAAAAAGGGTGTTCATTCTAGAAGGACCCTTCCAGATCAAATCAGAAAATGTGGACAACACTAAATTATACAGTCTTCTTCGCAGATCCACCAGAATGACCTTTCCAGGTATATTTATGAATGAATCCCAAAAATCCCACGATTATCACATACAAAATCTGGAAGATTTGAGCCAGACCAAAATATTTCATCAAGGGTCGTCGATTCAAAATTTTCATTGCCCGGTTAACAATGAAAAACTCAGGCACAATTTTGAGACTCAGACCTAGCAAATAAATTTTCCAGGGAATTAACCGTAGTAAAGTCAGTGGAAAAAACACAACCAGCAGAAGATAATAAAAATAAATCATCAGCATTAGAAAAAACAGCCAGCGCTGGGGGTAATAAAGTGATTTAGAAGCCCAGCGTGCTCGTTGATTAATAAACTCCATCAAGGTATTTACCGGTTGTGTAAAGTTAATAGTCTCAGGAAGTAACGAATATTTTATTTTCCAGGAGGTTTTTTTATGAACGTTTTGAATAAACAAATCATCATCTCCGGAGGGTACGAATTCATTCCCGTCATACCCTCCGGCTTCATGAAAAGCCTGTAAGCGGTAGGATAGATTGCTTCCATTACAAATCAATGGATTATTTTGTCCAACCGCACCGACCCCGCAAAAAACAATGCCGGCAAATTCCAGGGTTTGCAGACGGTGAAAAACTGATTTCTCATATGCTTGGTGAAAAGTAACCAGACCGGCCACCACACCAGTTTCATCATCATATAATTCAACCATTTTTTTGATCCAATCAGGTTGTGCAATAGAATCAGCATCAACAGTCATCACAATCTGGCTATGAACTTTTTTTAAAGCATATAACAAAGCCTGTTTCTTAAAAGTAGGATATAGCTGATGCGGAGGATGTTGAAGCAATTGAAAATTTGGTTTATCCTTAATCACCTGTTCCACCACCTCGGCAGTGCGGTCAGTTGATTGATCATCGATAACAATAACTCTATACCACTCGCGGGGGTAGGTTTGATTCCACAGGCTTTCTATGCAACGCGAAATATCTTTTTCTTCATTGCGGGCCGGGATAAGCACGGTGACAGAGAAGAGACGTTGATTGGTTTCGTTTGATATGCGGAATATTCCAATGAGGAAGTAAAGAAGCATTGCCATATATATAAGGCCACTGAGGAGGAAAAAAATAATAACGACCATGATCACCTTCAGGATAACCCTTTAGCGGTTTTATTTTTTGAATTTTCCCAGGTTAATGAAAAGACGAAATAACTACCAATTATCGCCGGAACAAAAAAATTAATAATAAAAATCAATAGAGCTGTATTAAAGGCGGCAGTGTGAGAAACGGCAAAAAGAGAATAATAGTAGACAGTGGCTCCTTCTCGAATTCCTAAATCTCCGATTGAGATTGGTAAAACCACTTTAGTGAAAAGGGCAGCGCTTACCGCCAAAAAGGATTGGGTGAAATTTACTTTTTCAAAAGCTAAAATGATAACATGATACTGAATGATGATAACGATAAGCCAGATCACAGAAAGAGTGAGAATGATCAGCGAATCCCTCCTCCTGAGGTGTTGAACTCCCAGGAACAGATTTTTGAGCCACTGAAATTTATCGGTTCTCCAATTCAACTTCTCAAATAGTTTAGATAACCATTGCGGATTTAATGCCAGCACCCACAATATCAACAAAACTAAAAAATTAAACATGGTAAGAGAAATCCCTACCCAACTTTCCCAATTAAAATGGCTGATGAAAAGATAGTTCAAAGAAAATAAGCCAATAGTAGTAAAAATCAGGATACCGCTGACTTTGTCCACCACATTTAGTCCGGTAATAACCAGGCGATTATAATTTTTAAAATACAGAGCGCGAGCCAGTTCTCCCAGATTCCCGGGAGTGATAAATCCCAGGGTCACTCCAAACAAAAGAGATTTTATCACCAATGAATTCGGAATGTGCCGATCGTGGGTTTGTAAGATATATCGCCATTTTATAAATTGCACAAAAAAGTTGGCAAATAGAAACAGAAAACCCAGCAACAGGTATTTCAGAGAAGCAGAAGAAAAAACCTCCACTAAACGGTGCTTTTGGTAAATATTTCGGTAAAGAAAGTAGAGTAATAATAAACCAACCAGCAGTTTTAAAAACCAGATATATTTCAATCTTCGATGCTGGATAGTGGACATATTCTTTTGACGAAAGTCTTATAAATATTTTTCTCTACGTGTAAAGCACAAAATTTGAAAATTTAGAAAAGTGAAGTCACAAAAAATCCTCAAATGAACGAGGATTGATAAACTAAGAATTATAATTCCAGCAAAATTTTAAATGGATTTTCAAGGGCTTCCACAATCCAACGGAGAAAGCGAGCTGCATCCGCTCCATCGATTAAACGATGATCATAGGAGAGGGATAACGGTAAAATAAGCCGTGCTTTAAATTCACCATCACGGAAAACCTGCTGGATTTCTGATCGAGATACTCCTAAAATGGCCACTTCCGGTGAATTGACCACTGGAGTGAATCCACTTCCACCGATTCCACCCAGATTAGAGATGCTGAAATTTCCTCCCTGCATCTCCGCCAGTGTAAGTTTGCGGTCCCGGGCTTTTTGAGCCAGCTCGCTGAGTTCTTTTGATAATTGCACAATATTCTTTTTATCCACTTCGCGGATTACCGGTACTAACAAACCACGATCGGTATCCACTGCCACTCCGATATTTACATATTTTTTATAAATGATCTCAGACTTCCGCAGATCAACACTGGCATTAAACTGAGGATATTTTTTAAGCGCATAGGCGACAATTTTTAAGAGGATTACAGTTATGGTGAGTTTGCCGCCGGCTGCCTCCACCTGTTTGCCATAGCGTTGGCGAAGCTGCTCTAAATCGGTTATGTCTGCTTTATCGAATTGTGTAACATGGGGAATGGTTGCCCAGGCGTAGCTCAAATGGCGGGCAGTCTTCTCACGCACTTTACTCATCGGTTGCCGCTCAATTTCACCCCACCGACTGAAATCCGGCAATTCCTCCGCCTCTATTCCGGGAATCATGGTTGAAGTAACTGCTTCTTGGCTGCGGAGAGTCCGGGCATAATTCTTCACATCATCCATGGTTATTCGTCCATTCACCCCAGTTCCTTGCACTTGATGAATATCAATTCCGATTTCCCGGGCAAAGCGTCGGATAGAAGGAGCCGCAGGCACCGGTTCTCCTGAAGGCAGAGCGCCAGCAGGTGGAGGAGTCTGGAAGTCGGAAACCGCTTCAACTTTCTCTTCTTCGCTGGTCAATGATTTGACGTCAGTTTGAACACTCTGAGTCTTTCGACCAGTTTCACCAGCCACTGTTTCCGGAACAGACCAATCGGCTTCAGCCTCTACTTCAATCAGATTTTGTCCGACTTTAACCACTTCTCCTTCTTTGACCAGAATATTTTTCACCACACCGGCAAAATCTATGGGAAGTTCAACCACCGCTTTTTCAGTCTCTAACTCGATTACACTTTGCCCTTTCTTCAGCGTATCCCCTTTAGAGACAAGTATTTTACTAACCGTGCCGCTTTGAATATTTTCACCCAACTCTGGAAGAGTAAAAATGCGGTTCACCTTTTCAGTTGTCGAAGCAGTCGGTACTTTCTTTTCTACTGTAGATGGTTTGGTTTCTTTCTGGTCTGTTTTGACCACAGGAGACTCAATCGGAGGGGCAGCGCTGGTTACTGATTTTTCCTCCAGCACCAGAATGGTCTGTCCAACTTTAACGATTTCTCCTTCTTTGACCAAAATATTCGCTACTCTACCGGACTTGGTAGCTGGAACTTCAACCACCGCTTTATCGGTTTCGATTTCCAGAATCGGCTGATCTTTCTCTACCACGTCTCCAGCGGTAACCAGCAGTCGACTGATAGTTCCCGAGACTACATTTTCTCCTAATTCTGGTAACTTAAATTCTACTGCCATGTGTACACGTCCTTAAAAAAAATATATTCATTCACAGCCCCTCATCCAATGCCGCGTTTACTTTAGCTAATCATAGGATTTGCTTTGTCGGGATTAATTTCCAGATCTTTCATGGCCCTCTTTACATCGGCAGTTTTCATTTGTCCTTCCTGTGACAGCCCATACAAAGCAGCCAGGGCAATATAGCGGGCATCCACTTCGAAGAAATCTCGCAGGTGACGCCGGCCATCACTGCGACCGAAACCGTCAGTTCCTAATGAAATTAAGCGCCCGGGAATCCAGCGGGCAATCGATTGGGGTAAGGCTTTCACATAATCAGAAGCAGCCACAAAGACCCCCTTCTCCCCTTTCAACAATTGAGCCAGGTAGGGCAGCTTCGCTTTCTTATCCGGATTGAACATATTCCATCGTTCGGTCATCAGCGCATCGTAATGTAATTCCTTATAACTGGTGACACTCCAGACCCTGGCCGCAATCCCATATTTTTCTTCCAGAATTTTTTGAGCTTCGATTACTTTATTCAAGATGGTGCCGCTTCCAAACAGGTTGACAGTGAGCCTGGCCTTTTCAGAATGGGAATCCTGGAATTTGTACATCCCCTTTATAATTCCTTCTCTGGCACCCTTAGGCATGGGTGGTTGAGGATACAGCTCATTCATGATGGTGATATAGTAGTAAATACTTTCCTGATTCACATACATTCGTCGAATTCCATCCTGAATAATAATCGCTAATTCGTAAGAAAATGCTGGATCATAGGATTTAACGGTAGGATAGGGATAGGTGAGCAGATGACTGTGTCCGTCCTGGTGCTGGAGTCCTTCACCCGCCAGGGTAGTACGGCCAGAAGTACCGCCCATCAGGAAGCCGCGAGCCCTCATATCGCCAGCCGCCCAGGCCAGATCACCAATTCGCTGGAAACCAAACATCGAGTAAAAAATAAAAAAGGGAATCATGTTGATGTTATGCGTGGAATACGCGGTGCCAGCGGCAATAAAAGAAGACATCGCGCCCGCTTCATTGATCCCTTCTTCCAATATCTGGCCATCTTTGGCTTCTTTATAATAGAGCAAACTTTCTTTATCAACCGGCTCATACAATTGTCCTACTCGCGAATAGATTCCTACCTGCCGAAACAGTGATTCCATACCAAAAGTACGCGCCTCATCCGGGATGATGGGTACAATAAGTTTTCCGATATCTTTATCCCGCAACAGTTTCGCCAGAATACGGCCAAAGACCATGGTGGTTGCTACTTCACGACCATCAGATCCTTCCAGAAATTCCGCAAAAAAATCATCTGGTAATTCTTTAAGCGGTTCGCATTTTTCCCGGCGCTGGGGCATGAAACCTCCTAATGCTTTTCGGCGCTCCAGCAAATATTTCATTTCCGGACTATCAGCCGGCGGTTTGTAAAAGGGAATCGTATCGACCTCTTCATCAGAGATGGGGATACCAAAACGAGAACGGAATTCTCGCAGTTCTTGCTCATTGAGTTTTTTTTGTTGATGAGTGACATTCTTACCCTCGCCGGCTTCCCCAAGTCCATACCCTTTTACGGTTCGGGCCAGAATAACTGTGGGCGCCCCTTTATGATTAACTGCCGCATGATAAGCAGCGTATACTTTTTCCGGATCATGACCTCCTAAACGGAGCTTCTGAAGTTGCTCATCGGATAAATGTTCCACTAATTTTAGCAAGCGAGGATCTTTACCAAAGAAATGTTGCCGGATATAGGCCCCGCCTCTCACCACATAATTCTGATATTCACCATCCACTACCTCCCCCATTCTCTTAATGAGCAGACCCTCTTTGTCTCTAGCTAATAGATCATCCCAATCGGCGCCCCATAACACTTTAATAACATTCCAACCAGCTCCTCGGAAAACCGTTTCTAATTCCTGAATAATTTTCCCGTTACCTCGCACCGGGCCATCCAGTCGCTGTAAATTGCAATTAATGACAAAGATCAAATTATCTAACTGTTCACGGGAAGCTAAAGAGATGGCACCCAGGGTCTCTGGTTCATCGGTTTCACCATCACCCAAAAAGGCCCACACTTTCGCATCATCTTTGGGTTTTAAACCTCGATCTTCCAGATATCGGTTAAACCGTGCCTGGTAAATCGCCATAATGGGGCCCAGTCCCATCGAAACAGTGGCAAATTGCCAAAAATTAGGAAGCAGCCATGGATGGGGATAGGAAGGTAATCCGCCACCCGGGTGAACTTCATGTCGGAAATTTTTTAACTGCTCAACTGTAATACGACCTTCTAAAAAAGCACGAGCATAATTACCAGGTGAGGCATGCCCCTGGAAATACACTAGATCACCGCTAAAATTGTCAGAAGGCGCCCGAAAAAAGTGATTAAAACCAACTTCATAGAGGGTGGCAATAGAAGCATAGGTTGAAATATGACCACCAATTCCATTTTCCACTCGATTGGCACGTACCACCATGGCCATGGCATTCCAGCGCAGAATGCTCTTTATTCTCCTTTCAATTTCTCGACTACCGGGGAATTTCGCCTGCTCTTCTACTGGAATGGTGTTGATATAGGGAGTGTTTGCGGTAAAAGGTAATTTTATCCCTTCCTGGTGCAGACGCATTTGCATCAAGCGCATCAAGTTTTTTACCCTTTCCGCACCCCCTTTCCGAATCACATAATCCAGTGATTCCAACCACTCTTGCTGTTCTATTTCCTCTTCGCTTAAATTCTTTTTTAATCTCTCATCATCCATTTCTCTACCACCTTTATTTAACTCTGGATATTTTCTAATATACGATCACATCTATGGAGATACTGGTACAACATGCTTTTAATGACCGCTGATCTGTTTTGGCAGATCAATACCAGGCAGTACATGATGGACCGTCAAGTAAATTTTTTTTCATTTCTTCCAATCTAGATATGGATGGACTGCCCGATGGCATCGGCAGCAGCTTCCATGATAGCCTCACTCAGTGTAGGATGGGCATGTATGGTATGCTGCAATTCATGCTGGGTCGTTTCCAATGCCTTGGCAATTCCCAGTTCAGCAATTAATTCAGTCGCTTCTGCCCCGATGATATGCGCCCCCAGCAGTTCACTATATTTTGCATCAAAAATTAATTTCACCAGACCATCTGTCTCACCTATGGCCCGAGCTTTCCCACTGGCGCGGAAGGGAAACCTTCCGATTTTGAGTTCATATCCATTGGCTTTGGCTTTCTCTTCAGTTAAACCGATGCTGGCCACTTGTGGTTGACAATAAGTACAACCAGGGACATTGGTATAATCCAGCGGGGAAGGCTTTCCTCCACTGAGATGGTCGGCTGCAATGATTCCTTCATGAGAAGCCACATGAGCCAGCCATGGTGGACCAATCACGTCCCCAATGGCGTAAACATCAGGCACATTGGTCTGGTAAAATTCATTCACTTTTATGGCACTTTTTTCAACCAGAATTCCCACATCTTCCAATCCCAGATTTTCTACATTACCCTGAACTCCAATCGCCACCAGGGCAACCTCACCCTCCAGCTCTGAATTTTTTCCTTCGCTGGACAACTGAACCTTCACACCTTTGGCTGATTTTTGCAGTTTTTCGACTTTGGTATTGGTATAAATCTTTATGCCCTGCTTCTTGAAAGACCGCTCCAATTGAGATGAAATTTCTGCATCTTCGATGGGTAAAATATGCGGCAACATTTCGATTAGATGAACTTCCGTGCCAAATGAATTATAGAAATAAGCGAACTCCACCCCGATAGCGCCGGCACCGATTATCATCATTTTTTTGGGCGGTTGATCCAGAAGCATCGCTTCCTTGGAGGTGATGATTTTTTCCCCATCAAATTCCACTCCCGGAAACATTCTGGCTCGCCCTCCGCTGGCAATAATAATCTTATTGGCACTGACTTTGCGTGATTCTTTACCTTCTTTATCCGTTACTGAAATGGTATGAGAATCGATCAGCTTTCCCCAGCCCGCGATATGTTCAATCTTATTTTTCTTAAATAAATACTCGACTCCCTTCGAATTAATTTCCGCCACTTCTCGACTGCGTTTAATAATTCTCTGAAAGTTAAAAGAAAGGTCTGAAAATTTCAGACCAAATTCCTCTGCCCTTTTCATGGTATGCATTATCTCTGCATTTTTCAGAAGGGCTTTAGTGGGAATACAACCCCAGTTCAAGCAGATTCCTCCCAGCGCATCTCTTTCTACCACGGCAGTTTTTAATCCTTTCTGGCTGGCTCGAATAGCCGCTACATATCCACCAGGACCAGAACCGATAACGACTAAATCATAATTATGAGAATGTGAACTCATCGCAAATTTCCTCAATTAATATGTAAAGGTATTTTTACAACTGGTCTAATGATTGCCGATTGGCAAATCCACCATTCAGGGTATGCCAGTATGAAAGAAAATCTTCGCCTAATTTAAAACACAAATAGACTTCCTCTCCATTACTTCGAATATGCGGAAAATCCACTATTCCCTGTTTAAAATCAGCAATCAAGATTCCTTCAGCTTCAATTTTTGTAATGACTTCCATCAACTGCCCGAACTCCTGCAACAGGTCCTCTTTATCGGAACCAGCTAGGTTTGGTGATTTGTCATCGAGATCGTTACCGGCCTCCATTAAATGCTGTGAAAGTTTCTGCATTTTTTCTATCAAAGCATAATGCTGATAAAGGCTCTGGATAGCCTCAGCCACCGTGAAATGCTTTTTATGCCGGTAATTCATTTAAAATGTTCCTCTAATAGAGACATTAGAATTTCGATTTCAGCTGTCTTTTTCGGATCTTCTTTATAAGACGCATAGACCAGATGAATATTCCGCATGATCCGCAAAACTACTTCATAATTAGAGCACCCTTCCAGAATTCGCTCCTTATCACTGCTCTTGGTTTGATCCAGATAATTTAAGCATTCTGCGCGAGAATAGATCTTCCCGGAAAAATAGGGATCGATATAAATTTCATCGTTATCGGCTTCATATTTAACGATAAAATGAGCAGGCATGGGAACACCGCTTAACATAATTCCCAAACGCTGAGCAATGAGAATGTATAGCGCCGAAAGAGTAATCGGAATGCCTTGGTTGCTCGCTAAAACTTTATCAAGAAAGTTGTTATCCGGGTTATAATAATCTGCTGAATTTCCCTGAAAGCCATATTTATCAAATAAATAAAAATTAATATGATCAATAAAAGAGAGAGGATGCCCACTCTCGGGAAGATGAGTTTTGATTTCCTCAGAAATTCGATCCAATTGAGATGAAACTTCTGGAACCTTCACCGTAGGGTCAGCCCAATAAGCCAGAATGAGCATGGATTTTTCCAGATCTACATCTTCTAATTGTGATTGCAAGAAGGTCTGGAAAGCATGCTTTACCAGATCAAAATGGATCATTTGCAGGTGACGCTGGAGCAGTTCGAGTTGTTGCTTTTCCAGCGGTAAATCGTATATAAAACCGTTGAGAATGATCTCCAGGCTGTTATTCAGTAAAGTGGAGCGAATAATTCTCTGTATTTCCGGACTCTCATCATCCAAAAGTTTCAGGAAATGATGATTTTGCCAATCAGTGGCTATCAATAATCCTCCAAAAAAATTTGATTGATAAATTAATATAAAAATCTTGGTTTAACAATACCTAATTATCCCTTCTATGGAACTCTATTAATTCCAATGAGTAATCCTAGCTTTCCGGATAAGTTTATCAGAGAGAAAGAAGAAGAATATATATAAAACCGGCTGTTGGTACTGCCCAATCCAACAGCCGGTTCGGAGGAGGTCAATCTATCTGCTTTCTCAAAAAGGTGGGAATATCAAAGTCATCCAGCGGCAATTGTAAGTCGGCACTTTGCTGGCTGGAAGCGGTTTTGGGATTCACCAAGGGAACAGGTTTTGCGGCACTTTTTTTATTCTCCTTTTCCCTCAAAAAAGTTGGTAAATCCAGATATTTTTTATCTTTTTCCATTTCTTTATTAGCAGCTTCGGGTAGTGGCAGACTGGATTCCACCTCAAAGCCAGTTGCGATGACCGTCACAAAGATTGAATCCTTCAGGTTTTCATCGATCACCGCCCCGAAAATTATATTAGCTTTATCTCCGGCCTCTTCATAGATAATACTGGTGGCTTCACTAATTTCATGCAAGGTCATTTGTGGTCCACCAGTGATATTGACCAGTACTCCTTGAGCTCCTCGAATGGAAACGCCTTCCAACAGGGGACTGCTGATGGCTTGCTGAGCGGCTTGAATGGCCTTCGCTTCACCAGTGGCAAAGCCGGTTCCCATTAAGGCATGCCCCATCTCGGCCATCACGGTACGAACATCGGCAAAATCAAGATTAATTAAACCCGGAATGGTGATTAAATCCGAAATACCTTTGGTGGCATGTAACAGGACTTCATCGGCAATTTTGAAGGCCGCTAATAAGGGAGTAGATTTATCTACCACCGCAAATAATCGCTGATTGGGAATCACTATCAGGGTGTCGACATTTCGTCTCAGATTGTCAATTCCCTGCTCAGCCCGCTGCATACGCTTAATTCCTTCAAAATTGAAAGGTTTGGTGACAATTCCCACTGTAAGCGCTCCTTGATCTTTGGCAATTTCTGCCACAATCGGAGCCGCTCCGGTGCCGGTTCCTCCACCCATGCCAGCGGTAACGAACACCATATCTGCACCCTGTAGCGCTTCCATGACGCTTTCTTTGTCTTCTTCAATGGCACGTCGTCCAATTTCTGGATTCGCTCCTGCTCCCAATCCCTGAGTTAACTTTCGACCGATTTGTACTTTCACATTGGCCTTATTTTGTTCTAAAGCCTGCGCATCGGTATTAACGGCGATGAAATCTACACCTTTCAAACCCGCTTCCACCATGGTGTTCAGGGCATTCCCGCCTGCGCCACCGACACCGACTACTTTCATCTTTGCACTATTTTCTACCCGTTCATCCAGTAGAATATTCAAACTTCCAAATTCTGACATACTGACCTCCTCATTTAGTCAATTTATTTGATTATTTTTAAAAGAATCTTTTAAAAAAATTATGAATGCTCTCTCTCACATCTTCCCACAAATTATCCGTCCGTTTGCGATGAAATGAATTCTCTTCGTTATAACGTTGACCATACAGCGTGAGACCTACGGCCGTGGCATACATAGGATTGCGCACCGACTCAGTGAGGCCTCCCATGTATTTGGGAAGACCTAATTTCACCGGGATTCCCCATAATTTTTCGGCCAATTCGACAGTCCCTTTTAATAACGCACCTCCCCCGGTAATCACAGCACCACAGGCCATCAGATTTAATAAATCCGATTTTTCCATTTCCTGATAGGTCAGATTAAGAATTTCTTCCATGCGCGGTTGAATAATGTCGGTTAAAACTGAGCGAGAGATGACACGAGGGACTCGTCCGCCGACTCCGGAAACGGTAAGAGTCTCATTATTTTTCACCAGATCGGACAGGGCGCAACCATGCTCAATTTTAATGATCTCTGCCTGCTCAGGCGGGGTGCGTAAACCAATTGCGATATCGTTGGTCACATTTTGACCACCCAGAGAGACCACTGTGGTATGCCGGATATGCCCATCAAAGAATAAGGCAATATCGGTTGTCCCACCGCCAAGATCAATTAATGCCACTCCTAAATTTCGTTCATCCTCATCCAGAACTGCCAGACTGCTGGCCAGTGGTTCTAAAATAATTTCTTCCACCTGGTAGCCGGCTCGCTGCACGCTTTTCACAATGTTCTGGGCAGAGGTTACCGCGGCGGTCACCAAATGGACCTCCACCTCCAGGCGTACACCCGATAATCCGACCGGATCAGGAATCCCATCCTGATCGTCCACAATAAACTCCTGCGGAATCACATGCAGAATTTCGCGATCAATGGGTAAGGCGATTGCTTTGGCGGCACTGATGGCGCGATTGACATCCTCTTGAGTAATTTCATGATCGTCACGGGCCACCCCGACCACTCCCTTGCTGTTTAAACTGCGAATATGGTCGCCAGCGATTCCCACATAAACACTTTCCACCGGAATTCCAGCCATGTGTTCAGCTTCACTCAAGGCCTGTTGAACAGACTGAATTGTCTGTTCAATATTGACGACGACTCCCTTGCGAAGTCCATGCGAGGGAGCACTGCCGATACCCACTACATTTAAGCGGCCACCGGTTTCTTCCCGGACAATCACGGCACAAACTTTGGTGGTGCCGATATCCAACCCGGTAATAATTCTACTTTCCATTTTTCATCCTAACTTTTTCTCGATACAATGACTCGATCTTTGAAACGTAGATCAATATATTTAATGCGATCCAATTCGTTATAAACGACAGGATCTTTAACTAAGCTGCTCAGAATAAAAAGGCGTTGAGGTACCAATTCACCACCCAATTCCACTCTGGTACCCCCTTTGATCAAATACAGACAAGGTGGAAGTTTATCATCTATATGAATTTCAGAGATGAACTGAAAAAGATCAGTATCTACTTCCCGCATTTGGGAAATTAGTTTTAGTGCTTCTAACAGCGGCTTCCGATTTTTTAATAGCGAATTCACGGGAAGACCAGTAATCAATGGTAAATGACTCACAGTGACCTTGCTTTTATTGGGCAGAATCACACCATATTCATCAATCATATACACCTGTTGATCAACTAAGTAAGCCACTGGTACTCGTTCCTGTACGGAAATAATCATCATTGAAGGCAGTGAACGAGCCAGGCTGACTCCCTTAAGGTAACGATTTTTCAGAATCCGACCACTAATTTGACGGGTGGGAATCTGATATAAATTCGTACCCATTTTCAGATTGGCCAGGCGCAGGATTTCCCGCTGATCCACCAGCTGATTCCCTTCCACTCTGATTTCTTTTAGGACAAACATTTGACTATGTGTCAACAGATGAGAAATCAGACGAAACATTCCCAGACTGATGCCCAATACTACCACTATCCCTATTATCCATTTCAGATTGGGAAATGGTGCTCTTTCGGCGGATCCATCATTTCGATAATGATGAAGCACTTTAGTTTGGTTGAGCAACTTTCTTTTCTTCTTCATCCGAGAATCCCACCAATTTTACCTCAAGTTCTAACCAGACTTTGAATTTTTGATACACCATGTGTTGGACTTTCTGAATAAGTTCAAAAATATCCTGAGCGGTGGCGTGCTTATAATTGACGATGAAGTTGGCGTGCTTGGGAGACACCATTGCTCCACCGATTCGCATTCCTTTACAGCCAGCCTGTTCGATCAAAGTACCAGCATACTGTCCCGGTGGCCGCTTAAAAACACTTCCGCACGAACCATAATCCAGCGGTTGTTTGGCAGCGCGCTGTTCCAAATAATGTTGACGAGCTTTCTCCAACTCCTGGCGTTCCCCTTTTATGAGTCGCAGCTGACATCCCAGAATAATTTTATCCTGTAATCGATCAGCCCGACGATATCCAAATCCAGCTTCTTCCCCGCTGATGGTCACATAATCTCCGTCATAAGTCATGGTTTCTATTGAAATAACCCGCTCGCCTATTTCCCCCACAAAAGCCCCAGCATTCATGCGCAGGGCGCCCCCTACGGTACCGGGAATACCGGCCATGAAGTCCAATCCCGCCAACTGCTGCTGCTCACAATAACTTACCAGCTCTGACACTAACACTCCTGCTCCTGCATGAACTACCTCATCGGTATGCGTTAACTGTGAACAGCAGCGTCGCAACTGTATGACCACCATTCTCAGACCTTTATCATGGACTAAAATGTTCGACCCCGATCCTAAAAGAAAAATGGGAACTTTATGAATTCGGCAATAGCGGAGCATCTCCTGCAATTCCTGACGATTTTCCGGGAAGCACATCGCGGCTGCCGGACCGCCGACTTTGTAAGTGGTATAATTCTTCATTGGCTCTTCCAATAAAACTCGACCCGGAAATCGACTGGCCAATGAGAAAGTAACCTGATGTAGATCGTTTTCCTTAGCCATTCTTACCGTTAGATTTTCTTTTACCAGAATTCGATTTTCCATTTGCATTTTTCAATAAATCAATAAAGCTATTGCCAATTTTCCAGATATCACCGGCACCGAGAGTAATAACCATATCTCCGGGGTGTACCAATTGCAGGAGATATTCTGGAATCTGGTTTTTATCTTGCACATAGTGAACTTCACGATGTCCCATAGAAATCGCCGTATCGGCAATTAATTTGCCATCAATGCCCGGAATGGGTTTTTCACGCGCCGGGTATACATCGGTTAACACCACAATATCTACTTGAAAAAAAGAACGGGCGAAATCCATATAAAAATCGCGGGTGCGAGAATAGAGATGAGGTTGAAATACGGCGATAATCCGGCGATTGGGCCATCCGTTTCGGGCGGCTTTTAAAGTGGCCATAATTTCACTGGGATGATGAGCATAATCATCGACGACCATGATATCATTAATCTGTGCCTTCTGTTCAAAACGGCGGCTCACTCCGCTGAACTTCTCCAATCCTGCTTTAATTTTTTCAAAGGGAATGTCCAGTTCAAAACCGACTGCAATGGCCGCCAGCGCATTCAAAACATTATGCTCACCCGGAATTCTCAACCGCACTTTCCCCATGTTGTACTTCATATAATTGAAAGAAAAAGAAACTCCGCCCTCGCGATGTTCAACTCCATGAGCTTGAATATCGGCCTGTTTATTAAAGCCATAGGTCGTAATACTTCTCTCGATGTGGCTTAGAATTTCCTGAACCCCCGGATGATCCAGACAAACAATAACCCGCCCATAGAAGGGAACTTTATTTGCAAACGAGACAAATGAATTCTTCAGATCATCCAGATTTTCATAAGAATCGAGATGGTCCGGTTCAATATTGGTGATGACAGCAATGGTAGGGATAAGCTTTAAAAAAGATTTATCATATTCATCCGCTTCTGCTACTAAAAATTGACTATCGCCTAATTTGGCATTGGTATCCAACGCCCTCACTCTACCGCCTATAATCAAGGTTGGATCCAAATCACCTTCACTGAGAACGGCTCCAACCAGAGAGGTGGTTGTTGTTTTGCCGTGAGTCCCGGCGATGGCGATCCCAAATTTCAGCCGCATCAATTCAGCCAGCATTTCGGCACGTTTGATAACCGGAATTTTACGCCGGATAGCTTCCTGTACTTCCGGATTATCGATGGTCACTGCCGAGGAATATACCAAAACATCGGCATCTTTTACATTTTCAGGTAGATGCTTTCCGGATATTTTGACTCCAATTTTTTCAAGATGCTCCGTCACCTCCGTGAGCGTCCGGTCAGAACCAGTTACCTTATACCCTAAATTCACCAACACTTCCGCAATTCCACTCATTCCGATTCCACCGATCCCAACAAAATGAATATTTTTTATTTTCCCCAGTCTAATTTTCATTTTTCCTCTCAAGTAGTTTAATAATTTGATCTGCTATTTTATCAGCGGCTTGTGGGGCATAAATCGATTTCCAGTTTTGTCCCATGCGGGCAGCTTCAGCCGGGTGTGTTAATAGATAGTCAACAGCTTCTCGTAATTTCTCGATGAATTGAACATCTTCTCTGACCAGAATGGCTGCACCAGCCGCCGCGATGGTCTGCGCATTCTTTTCCTGATGATGAGCCGCCGCTAGTGGATAAGGAATGAGAATACACGGTTTTTGAACCATTGCCAACTCAGCCAGCGTTATCGCTCCCGCCCGACTGATGATGAGGTCAGATGCCGAATATGCTCTATCCATTTCCTGGATATAATCGAAAACTTTTACTCCTTTCTCTCCGGAAATATGCCAATGACTCACTTCCGAGTAATTATGTTTTCCCACTTGCCATAAAAGCTGAACGTTATACTTCTGTATCAACTCCCCGGCTAAGTCTCTGATTGCTTTATTGATAGAATGAGCACCCTGACTTCCTCCAAAAATAAAAATGACCGGTCGATCGACCTGTAAACCCCAGAAGGATTTGGCCTCTTCTTGAGGAATGAGTCGCAAGGAACGTCGCACGGGAACCCCGGTGACGACTACTTCCCCCTTTACTTTTTTCAGATGAGAGATAACTTCCGGGTAAGGCACACAAATTATATCGCTGTATTTTCCTAGAAGCCGGGTTGTCACTCCCGGATAACTATCCTGTTCTTGAATAAGAGTGGGTATTCCCAATTTAGATGCCATATATACCACTGGTCCACTCACATAACCACCGGTGCCCACCACCACTCCCGGTTTAAACTTTAAGAGAATCCATAGACTTTGCAGTAGACTGATCAGCAATTTTATGGGAAATAAAATATTTTGCAGTGTAAAAAATCTTTGAAAGCCGGAAATCCAGATTTTGCGATAGTGGAAAGGATAATTTGGAATAATCTGATTTTCAATCCCACGGTATCCGCCCACAAACAAAATGTCAAACTGCCCTCTTTGCCGCAAAGCTTCGATAGTGGCCAGAGCCGGATATAGATGTCCGCCAGTACCACCACCCGCAAAAATGATTTTTCCCGACATGATTTTCATTTTAAATACCGCAATTTCCGATTATTATAGTTTTGCATGGCTCTTTGGGCAAAATGATAACTATTCACCTGAACTGAAGAACGTCCCTGCGCGGAAATGTTTAGTAGTAACCCAATCGACAGGCAGCAGGTGAGAAGCGAACTTCCTCCATAGCTGATGAAAGGTAGTGGCAGGCCAGTGGGTGGTGCCAGGTGAACAGCAACCATCATATTTATCAACGCATAAAAAATGATATTTGCTGTTAAACCAAATGCCAAATATTTGCTGTACTTATCAGGTACTTTTTTAATGATGAGTATTCCGCGGTAAGCAAGAATCGCAAATAATAATACAACAAATGATGTCCCCACAAATCCCCATTCTTCCCCAATGATGGAAAAAATGAAATCGGTATGAGCTTCGGGTAGGAAGAACAGCTTTTGATTGCTCTGCGCAAAACCTCGACCAGTGATGCCACCGGCACCCAGACTAATTAACGACTGAATGATCTGATACCCCTTTCCCAGGACATCACTCTCTGGATTCAAGAATCCGGTGATACGCGCCAGCTTATAGCTGGAGGATTTAATGATCATCACTGCCAGCGGAATGAAAAGCACGCTCAGAGAAAGGAAAAACTTTATCGGAATTGGAGAAATAAACATCATGGCAATGGCAATGGCGCTTAACATAAATGCCGAACTAAAATCTGGTTGTAAAACAATTAAACCAGCAAATAGAAAAACATAAAAGAGATGAGGTATAAATCCCTGCGTATAGCTGGAAAGATATTGTTCTTTGCGGGAAAGTGAATCGGCAAAAAACAAAATGATGGATAGGCGAGCAATATCTGCCACCTGGATATGAAAAAATCCGGCTCCGATCCAGCGACCACGGTGGGTAATCAGCAGAAAAACCAGCAATAAAAAGCTAATAACAATAAAAATCCAGCTTTTTTGTTGGAATTTTTCATAAGGAAATTTATAGGCAGTCATCATTATAATAATCCCGGTAAATACCCATAGTAATTGTTTTTTCAGATAGAAGAGATGGTCCTGTCGAAATTTTTCGGCATAGAAGGCACTGGAACTATAAACCATGATGATCCCGAATGCCATCAAAGTGAGGACGATGTAAAAAATCCACAAATCTAAGCGGTGCCGTTTCATTAGTTTAAACCTGCCACAATTTTTTTAAACTGTTGACCGCGATCTTCATAATCCCGGAACATATCGAAACTTGAACAGGCCGGAGACAGGAGTACAACATCTCCTGGCTGAGCATGGCGATAGGCCGTTTCTATCGCTTCGGCCAGGTTTTTCGCCCGAAGAACTGGAACAATTTTCGTCCAGGCCTCCGACATCCGTTCGGAGGCCTGACCCATCAGTACCGCAACCTTCACCCGCTCTTTCAATAAATCATTCACTTCGCGAAAATCCCCTCCCTTGTCTTTACCACCAGCAATCAAAATGATACGGCCCGGAAAACTCTGCAGAGCATATCGCAATGAATCTACGGTGGTAGCCTTGGAATCATTAAAGAAGCGGATACCATGTAATTCCCGGACGAATTCTAATCGGTGTTCAATACCCTCAAAACTGGAAATTTCCTGCGCAATGATCTCAGGAGAAATATGTTGTAAGTAAGATATTAAAGCAGCAACCATCATATTGTAACGATTATGGGGACCTCGCAGCTGATAAGTCGTTAAAGGAATAACTTCTGTTTTGTTTTCCAATTGAATAATCATCTGATTTTCCTGCCAGAAAACACCAGGCAGTGAATGAGAGTGTTGACTAAAAACCAATTTCTGCGGTTTACTATTTTGGACCTGCTCTTTTACATACTGATCGTCCCAATTATAAATAAGCAGATCCCGCTCCGTCATATTCATCAAAATATTTAGTTTAGCTCTGGCATAGGATTCGAAGTCCGGATAGCGATCCAGATGGTTAGCTGTTAAATTCATTATGACAGCCAGCTGGGGATGAAAACTGAAAATTGTTTCTAGCTGAAAGCTGCTTATTTCCAGAATCACATACCTGGGAGTGGAATTATGCAGTAAACTTTCTGAAAAAGGATTCCCGATATTTCCAGCCACAATAGTGCGTGGTTCAACTTTTTGGAATATTTTACCGGTCAACGTGCTGGTCGTGGTTTTTCCATTTGAGCCAGTGATTGCAAAAATGGGCGCAGGACAAAACCAGCAGGCAATTTCAATCTCTCCAATAATTGGAATGTGCTTTTGTGAGGCTTTTTTCAAAATGGGAATATCCAGGGGTAGACCGGGGCTGATGCAAATCAGATCGGATTCCAGGATGGCTTCTGAATGTTTTCCTGTTTCCAGAGTTATATTTTTATTTTGAAGAATCTCAGTTGGCAGCGAGAGCTGGGCAGCGGGCTTCACATCGCTTAAAAGCACCAAGGCGCCATGGCGTGCCAATAGTTGAGATACGGCTATGCCGCTCCGAGCTGCACCCAGAACAGCAATCTGCTTTCCTGTCAATTGGGCGCGATTTACATCAGTATTTTTTTCCAGACGAAAACTCATCGAAATTCTCAGCTCTTCTCTTTCTGCTTATCGCACTTTAAAAGTAGTAAGGGTCAACAGCGCCAATAAAATTCCTATAATCCACAGACGGGTCACGACCTTTGCTTCATGCCAGCCCATCAATTCAAAATGGTGATGGAGCGGCGCCATTTTAAATACTCGTCGACCCTCACCATATTTCCGTCGCGTATATTTAAAATAGCTGGTTTGAATTATCACCGACAACGTTTCTGCCACGAAGACGCCACCGATTAGAATCAGTAGTATTTCTTTTTTCAGCAAAACCGACATGGTTCCCAGAATACTGCCCAGGGCCAGTGCGCCCGTATCTCCCATGAATACCTCGGCCGGATAAGAATTATACCATAAGAATCCCATCGTCGCCCCGACCACCGCCAGACTGAATACGGTAAGCTCTCCCGAACCCGGGAGATAGATGATGTTCAGATAGTCACTAAAATTCACATTGCCGGTGACATAGCTCATTCCGGCAAAAGCCAGCATAGCGATGGCCACTAAACCGGCCGCTAAACCGTCCAATCCATCCGAGAGATTCACCGCATTGGAAGTTCCAGCAATAACAAATATCACCACCGGGATATATAACCAGCCAAAATTGATTTCCAGATTTTTAAAGAATGGCATACTGGTATTCGCATTGATTCCAGTGGCAATAAAATCTGGATTAAAGTAAATCATTGATCCAATGAAAATTCCCAGTATAATCTGACCAGCCATTTTATAACGAGCCACTAATCCTTTTTTTATCTTTTTGATGGCCTTCAGATAATCGTCCATAAATCCAACCAGACCCATCCACATCGTCGCGATCGAGATTAACACAATATAGAAATTTGTTAATTTTGCCCAGAGCACAACTCCCAGAACGATTCCTGATAGAATGATTAAACCGCCCATAGTGGGAGTACCCGCTTTTTTCAGATGGGTTTGCGGACCGTCTGAGCGGATTTCCTCTCCAATCTGCTTCGCTTTCAGTATGCGAATTATCTTCGGTCCAATAAGCAGGCTGAAGAGCAGCGCCGTGATGGCGGCCAGAGCAGCCCGAACAGTGATATAACGGAACAAATTAAATCCAAAAAAGAAGTCTTTAAACTGATAGAGAAAATCACTCAGCATACTGTTTCCTTTATGTCAAGATAGTCAAGCACTTTTTCCATGCTCATACTTCGCGATCCTTTTACCAGCACAATGTCATTTTCCCTCACCCGCTGGCTTAACTCCCTGGCTACCTCCTGATGAGAAGTAAAGATTTCCGAATGGATTGAATGATTCTTCTTTTTGTGTAATTCTTCTACAATGAGCCGACTAAAAGGGCCTAAACAAAAAACAAAATCTATTTTTTTATCTTGCAGATACTTTCCAATCCGACGATGCTCCTCGGCACTGAATTCCCCTAATTCCAGCATATCACCGATGATTAAAAATTTTCTCGAATTTTTACCGGCAGAATAATTTTCCAGAAAATCAATGGCTGCTCTCAGCGATTCAGGATTAGCGTTGTAAGCATCATTAATGATAGTAACACCCTGTCGGTTTTGCACTTCCATTCGTTTGTCGGTAGAGATAGCCGTTTCCAGCGCCTCTTTTATTTCAGGTACCGGAACCCCCAATTCCAGACCCACACTTCCAGCCAGCAACGCATTTAAAAGCTGATGACGACCAGGAAGTGATACCCGAATTTGAGGGCCATGATTGATGCTGAAACAAACATGGCCCCATTGGTCTACATTCACCAACCTCGCCTGGTATGTGCAATTTTCCCTCAACCCGTAGGTAATAATAGTCACATCTGATCTTCTATAATTTTTCAGAAATTCATCTTCCAGATTTAAATAAATTTTCCCTCCGGAAATTACTCCGTCTAACAAAGTTTTTTTCTCCTGAAAGATAGCCTGACGCGATCCAAAGAAACCAATGTGCCCACTACCAATATTGGTAATAGCCGCTTGAGTCGGTCTGACCATTGCTGTTAGAGTAGCAATTTCTCCCGGATGATTGGTTCCCAACTCAATAATTCCAACCTCCACCTTCTTTTGCAATTGCAACAGAGTTAAAGAAACACCGATAAAGTTGTTTAAATTCTTAGGGGTTTTGATGATATGGTATTTTCGAGACAATACCGCTGCCAGCATTTCTTTGCAGGTTGTTTTCCCCGTTGAACCAGTTAAGGCAAAAATCTGTGTTGAAAATTGTGACCGATACCAACCGGCATACTCCATCAAAAAGGCCAGCGTATCGGTCACCCGCAGCATGGGGAGAGAGTCCATTCCGGCGGTCAGACGATGAGCCTGAGAAATGACCAGGGCGGCCGCACCGCGATCTATTGCGGTTTTTAGAAAATCATGCCCATCAAAATGCTCACCCTGTAGCGCCACAAAAACTTCACCTTTCTGCAAAGAGCGGGTATCAGTCGAGATTCCAGTCACGATAAAGTCGCCATCTATATTTGAAGCAGCTTGTATTGTGCGAGACTCTCTTAAAAATTTTTTCAGCACCATCGGTTCCATATTCACGCCACCACTTCTTTTTTCTCTGGAAATACCCACTGCTTTTTATGAAAATAATCTTTTAATATGTCACGATCGGATAAGGGATATTTAATCCCTTTAATTTCCTGATAATTTTCATGCCCTTTGCCAGCAATTACTACACTGTCCCGTGAAGATGCCATTTTTAGTGCGGTATAAATTGCTTTCCGCCGATCGGGTATAATTTTCACCTTTGATTTATCCGAAATTCCGGACAAGATCTCATTTAAAATCGCCTGAGGATCTTCAGTACGCGGATTATCATTGGTCAAAATAATTTGATCGCCATAATCTTCTGCTACCTTTCCCATCACCGGCCGTTTTCCACGATCACGATCACCGCCGGCTCCGAACACAACGATCAGAGATTTGGGTCGAGTTTCCCAGATGGCCTGTAAAACATTATGCAACGCATCAGGAGTGTGGGCATAATCGATATAGACTGAATAACCCTCAGGAGTATGATAATGCTCGCACCTTCCCGGCACTCTTTCCAGGCTTTCAATTCCCTCTTGTATAAAATTTTCATTCAATCCCAAACTGACCGCAGTAGCAACTGAAGCCATTATATTGTAAATATTAAAATTGCCGATAAGCTTTGAGCGCACGGTGATTTCATCCGAAGGAATTCGTAAACGCAATACCATCCCTTCTTTGGGATATTGATGCGACAAATAGCTCACACTCGCTGTTGAATTTTTCATGGAGAATGTAAATATTTCTGCCTCTGTCATCTGTTTCAGCTGCCCACCATAAGGATCATCTTCGTTGAGAATAGCACGCTGTGACTCATCCATCTTTTCGAACAGTCGAGATTTGGCTCGAAAATAATTTTCCTGCGTCTGATGAAAATCAAGATGATCACGACCCAGGTTCGTGAAAACTCCTGCTAAAAAGCGAATTCCCTCCACACGCGACAGACTTAAGGCATGAGAGGAAACCTCCATTACGACACTCTTCAAACCCTTTTGCACCATTCGATGGAACAATCTGAACAAATCCAATGATTCCGGAGTCGTTCGATCCGTGGGTTGCCACTCTTCCCCATCAAAGTAATCGACAGTAGTATGAAGTCCAGGCTTCCAATGCGCTTTATGTAAGATGGAGTGTATCAGATAGGCGGTGGTCGTTTTTCCGTTAGTACCAGTAATACCGATAATTTTCAATTTTTCATCGGGATGACGATAAAAATTTCGAGAGAGAGTGGCTAAGGCCTGACGGGTGTTCTTTAGATAAATCACGGTCGACTCTGGAAGATCAATCTTCTCTTCACAGAAAAAAACGCGTGCGCCTTTTTGATAAGCCTGGGAAACAAAACGATGCCCATCAGTTTGAAAACCTTTTACGGCAATGAAAGCCTGGTCCGGCTCAATTTTTCGGGAATCATATTGCAAGTCAGAAATAAAGCGATTGGTATCACCCTGAATCTCTAGGATGTCCACCCCTTTCAATATGTCCTTTACCTTCATCATGTTGGTTTGCACACTAACCTTACTGTTTTCAGTTTATCAATTCGGCTGCCAGCTTTCGGTTGCTGACTCACGACCACTCCATGGCCATCCACTTCAGCAGAAAGATGTATCTCCGATAAGGTGCTCAGCGCTTCTTTCAGAGACATGCCCGTCAATGATGGCATGGTTTTCATACGGCGGTCAGACTCATCTCCTACATACAAGTTGAGACCAACGATTTCATTATCTTCTTTAACCACCTGCTGGCGTATTACCGTATTTCCTTCGCCGATGGTTTTAATTTTCAGATCCAAACTTTCTAAAATTTTTTCCGCTACTTCCACATCCAGATTTTCCAGATCCGGAATCTCGACTTTCTTCTGGGATGGCCGTTCTGCACGATCTTTGCTGGCATATTGAACGGATTGTTCCAGATCCAGGTTGATAATTTTCTGGGCAATCGATCGGAAAATAGGAGCGGCTACCAATCCTCCATAATAATTTCCCTTCGGTTGACGAATCATTACCAATAACACAAAACGAGGAGCTTGGGAGGGGAAATATCCAATAAATGAAGCCAGATGTTTGTGTGGGTCATATCGCCGGATTTTTTTATCATAAAGTTGAGCGGTTCCGGTTTTACCAGCAATGGAAAAATCAGTCATAAAGGCCTCTTTACCAGATCCTCTTTGCACTACTCCTTCGAAAACAGTGTTCATCAACTGGGTCGTCTCTTTGGCTAATACCATTCGTAAAACTTCCGCTTCATTCTCTTTAATTATTCGGCCGTTTTCTCGGGTAATTTTCTGCATCACATAAGGTTTGAGAAGTTTCCCGCCATTCGCTACCACTGAATAGGCACAGGCTAATTGTAAAGGAGTCACCCCCACTTCATAACCAAAACTCATGAATAGATGAGTGGTTTTAGAAAATTTGTCCAGCGAACTCAAGATCCCTGCACTCTCTCCTGGTAAATCAATACCGGTGGTCATCCCAAATCCGAAATTCCGGGCATATTTATAAAATATCTCTTTTTTCAGTTTTTGAGCAATTTTTACCACCCCGATATTACTGGAATGTTCAAAGACGCTGCGAGCGGAAAGCTGACCGTATTTCCTGTAATCAGTAAACACCTGTCCATACAAGGGGTACCGGCCATTTTCGCAGAATATCATTTCTCGATCAAGTTTCAACTGTAATTGCTCCAGAGCAGCAGCTAACACAACGATCTTAAACGTGGAACCCGGTTCAACGATATCAGTAATCACACGGTTTCTTAAAACGGATTGATCATATTGATTTGGTTGAAAGGGGTTGAAATAAGGATAATTGGAAAGCGCCAGAATCTCCCCTGTCATAGGATTCATCAAAACCGCCACGCCGTCTACCGCTTGAAATTTTTCCACTCCTCTGCGCAATTCTTCATCCACAATGGTCTGATAGTCAATATCGATAGTAAGTGTTACATCCATGCCATCGATGGGATCTTCACCCCGATAATCAAGATCAGGAAGCTGACCGCCCAGAGCATCTTTTTGAAAAATACTCCACCCCGCCTTACCCTGCAGATAGTCATTATATTGATATTCAATTCCCCCTAAAGCGTGATTATCCAAATCGCAGAAACCAATGATATGGGAAGCAGCCGTGCGATACGGATAAACGCGTAAAAATCTCTTTTCTAAAATTAATCCTGGATCTTTCAATTGTCTCAGACGCTCGGCATCTCGCGGATGCACTTTATGAAGCAGGTAAACAAAATTGCTGTTCTTCGCCATTTTCTGATTGATTTCATGGAGCGAGAGGTCAAAAGTGGATACCAATACTTTTAAAACTTTCTGGCGATTTTTCAACCGTTTCGCGGAAATGGCAATCGAATAGTTGAGAACATCTTTCGCCAGAATTCTCCCCTGGCGGTCGAATATGGTACCCCGGCGAGCCGGCAATTCACGCTTGTTTTCTGCATTCTTCTTGGCTTTATCCAGATAATACGAATGACTCATCACCTGCAGGACAAATAATTTAGCACCAATCACAAAAAATGCCAGGAAGGTGAGGATGTAAATAAATCCCAGACGATAATTTACCGGTTCCCTCTGATGCGAAGGAGACCAGGGTTGATGACGATAGGTTTTATTTTTCCCGCCCATATTTTGCAAGCTTTCTGGCTGAAACGGTGATTTTCCGGGGTGCTTCCTCCGGCACCTTCATTTTAAAGCGTTCCTCTGCTAATCGCGGAACCTGCCGAATCAACTCATTTCTAATACTTTCCAACCTTCCGGTCTCGGCATTAAGAACGAGTACCTCCTGATGCAGTTTATCAATTTCTTCCAGATAATTATGAATCTTTACATTCTTCCATTGAAAGAGAATAAAAAAAATCGTAATTAAAAAAATCCCTACAAACAAACCAAAAGCGGAAACCACCTGCGAAGCCGCCGCCGTGGCTTTTAACTTAACTTTATAGCGAACAGTTTTTTTTCTGCGGCTCGATCTTTGGATCATCATTCCACCTTATAATCAACAATTTTTTCCGCCACTCGCAGTTTAGCGCTGCGGCTGCGAGGATTTTGCTGGATCTCCTCCCCGCCAGGAAGCACTGGTTTGTGGGTTAAAATTTTCATTTCCGATACTTTATCACATCGGCATTCAGGCAGTTCAGGAGGACAAATACAGTCCCGCTCTTTCTCACGAAAAAAATCTTTCACTATTCTGTCTTCAAGTGAATGATATGAAATAACTGCTATTCTCCCTCCCCGATTTAAACAGATGAATGCTTTTTGCAGGGCTCGACTCAACCGACCTAATTCGTCATTCACTTCAATGCGAATAGCTTGAAATACCCGGGAAAGAGTTTTATTGATCATCCTGGGAGATACAGCCTTTTCAACAATCTCTCGAAGTCTGGCAGTAGACTCTATGGCTGTTTGCCGGCGGGCTTCAATAATCTGGCTCGCAATTTTTCTGCTTTTTTTCTCTTCACCAAAATTCCACAAGATGTGTTCCAGCTGAGCCTGAGTGTATTGATTCACCACCTCCCGTGCGCTGAGCCGCTGCCGACGGTCGAACCGCATATCCAGTGGACCATCCGCCTGATAAGAAAAACCCTTGGTCGGAGAATCGACCTGAAATGAGGATATTCCGAGATCAAAAAGGAATCCCTGTACTGGTAAGAGCTTTTCGCTGTCAAGAATCACATCCAGCTGATCAAAATACGCCTGTTTAATTATCACATTTGGATAAGATCCTAATTGGGCTTTAGCATAATGAATGGCATCTATGTCAGCATCTAAACAAACTAATTTTCCGGAAGCACCGATTTTTTCTGCGATGAATCGGGCATGACCTGCTCCACCTACTGTACAATCCACATATATTCCTTCCGGTAAAGTTACAAGATAGTCTGCTACACGCTCAGCCAGAACCGGCCGGTGATAACGATATAGATCCATATTTTACTAGAACGATTTAAAAATCAAGCACACTCGAGAGCTGCTGGTACTGCGATTCAGCTCGCTGTAAATATTTATCCAGTTCAATTGGATTCCAGATTTCAATCTTTTTTCCAGTACCGAGAACGACAACCTCTTTTTGCAAATTAGCATACTCGATCAGGTCGGTAGGAATGTTTATACGACCTTGTTTATCAACTCGTTGATGTGAGGCATGGAAGTTAATGCGGCGGTTTAGAATTCGACGCTGCGTACCGTCATTGACATTTTTTTCAATCTCTTCAATCTTTCGTCGCCATTCACTAATGGGAAACATGGCGACGTAACGTTCAGTGCCACGGGTAAGAATAAAGACTTTCTCGCCATCCTCGTATTGCTGAGTAATCCCCCTGAATCGTGCCGGAAGATTAATCCGCCCTTTTGCATCCAGGATATTGATATACCGCCCAAAATATTCTTCCATAGTGACCAAATGACCCTTTAATTAACTTCGATGGAATTTGCCCCACTTTAAACCACCAATAAATTACAAAAAAATATTAAAAATGCAAGAGTTAACTTAAATTTTTTAAAATTTTTTTTATCCCACTAATTTTAGCAAGCGATTATTAGCAACCCTCAATTTATCAATATCTTACAAGAACAATTAACGGCCTTTTTATATGTGTTGGATAAGCAATGGAAAAAAATGAGGATAATTCTGAAAATCACACTCGTTATTCTGGGGGCTTTTTGAGAAGAATGCTAACAGAGGTTTATCGATCTATTTCTGTCAATTTAGCTGATATACATAGCATCACCGTAGCTAAAGAAGCGATATTTTTTACGGATTGCTTCCTGGTATGCTTTCTTCACAAGAGGGAGAGAACAAAAGGCCGATACCATCATAATCAGGGTTGATCCCGGTAGATGAAAATTTGTCAACAGTCCATCGATAATTTTAAAATCATAGGGAGGATAAATAAATTTTTCGGTCCACCCTTTTGCCGGACGGATGAATCCATGATGATCGGCTAAAGTTTCCAGGACTCTGACACTGGTCGTGCCTACAGCAATAATTTTTCCCTTATTCCTTTTTGTCTGATTGATCATCCGAGCGGACTCTTCATCCACTTCAAAATATTCAGAATCCATCCGATGGCGGCTGATATCTTCTACCTTCACAGGGCGGAAAGTGCCTAATCCAATGTGAAGAGTAATAAAAGTGATATTGACGCCATTTTTACGCAGGGTATTGATCAATGTCTCTGTAAAATGCAAGCCGGCCGTTGGAGCGGCCACAGCTCCCGGTTTCTGCGCAAAAACCGTTTGATAATATTCGTGATCAATGGCTTCGGGTTGGCGTTTGATGTAAGGAGGCAATGGCATATTGCCCAATTCCTCCAGCAGTTGCAGGATATTTCCATTGGTATTAAACTCAATGATTCGGCCTCCGGAAAGAGTATTATCCACCACATCACAACTGAGAGATTTTCCAAACAGAATTTTGTTTCCCACTCGGACTTTGCGAGCAGGCCTCACCAAAACTTCCCATAAATTATTTTCCAGTTGGCGAAGGAGAAAGACTTCTACGGTGGCGCCTGTGCGATCTTTACACCCAAAAAGGCGGGCTGGTATAACCCGAGTATTGTTGAATACCAGGCAATCACCGGCCCGGACTAACTTCCCTATATGACTGAACCGATGGTGGGAAATTTTCCCGGAGGATTTATCTACCACCATGAGGCGACAGGCGGTCCGGTCTTTCAGAGGATATTGGGCAATTAATTCTGGCGGGAGTCGATACTCAAAATCCACTAATCTATATTTAACGCTATTCAATGCATCAGAATAATTTTTCCTGGAGTCCATAATTCTTTAAGTTATATTTAAAATGCTCGTAAGCCAGGCGGGTGGCAACTCTCCCTCGTGGAGTTCTTTTTAAAAATCCTTCCTGGATGAGAAAAGGTTCATACATTTCTTCAATCGTTTCACTTTCTTCAGCCACAGCCACCGCGATGGTGTTTAAACCGACGGGACCCCCATTGTATTTCTCGATGATGGTTCGTATGATTCGCTTATCCATTTCGTCTAAACCCTTTTCATCGACTTCCAGCATTTTTAGGCTTTGATCGGCGACTTTTTCATCGATAATTCCCTGCGCTTTTACCTGGGCAAAATCGCGGGTCCGCCGCAGAAGTCGATTGGCGATACGGGGAGTACCACGGGAGCGGCGGGCGATTTCTATGGAGCCGGCCTGATTGATCTGCACCCCCATAATACGGGCTGAACGCAAGACAATTTGCATAAGTTCCGGAGGTTGATAGTAATCCAGACGTGCCACCACTCCGAATCTCGCCCTCATAGGCGAGGTCAGCAATCCGGCACGGGTGGTTGCTCCAATTAGTGTAAATTTCGGTAACTGGATTTGGATCGAGCGAGCGTTTGGTCCTCGATCGATCATTATATCTAATTTAAAATCCTCCATGGCAGAATAGAGATATTCCTCCACCACATTATTCAAGCGATGAATCTCATCAATGAATAATACATCCCGTTCTTTTAAATTGGTTAATATACCCGCCAGATCACCCGCTTTATCGAGAACAGGTCCAGAAGTCGTTTTAATATCCACTTCTAACTCATTGGCAATGATATGAGCCAGTGTGGTTTTTCCTAATCCCGGCGGTCCATATAACAATACATGATCCAGCGCCTCTGCTCTTTGACGAGCCGCCTGAATAAAAACCGCCAGATTCTCTTTTACTTTAGTTTGGCCGACAAATTCGCTCAAATGTTTTGGTCGAAGAGTAAATTCTAACTCCTGCTCTTCCGACAACATGCGTGGATTTATAACTTCATTTTTCATTCTTAAAATTCCTGTAAAGCTAATTTAATTAAATTCTCAATGGATATCTCATGCCCGGCCTTTTTCAATACTCGTTCGATGGCCACTTTAGCTTCAGATTGGCGATATCCCAGAGTCACCAGAGCCAACAAGGCTTCATTTATTTTATCCCGCTCGTGAGGTGTGAGTGCCATGAAGGCACTATCCGTGTATGGCATTTTAATGGCTATTTTTTCTTTGAGTTCTAAGATGACTCGCTGTGCCGTTTTTTTTCCAATGCCCGGCACTCTGGTTAATACATCCACATCTTCACTGGAGATGGCCCGCTGCAAATCCATCACGGATAGCCCCGATAAAATCGTCATCGCCAGCCGTGGACCTATACCGCTGACACTGATTAATTTTCGAAACATGTCCCGCTCGGTTTCCTCCGAGAATCCATACAACAATAGAGCATCCTCCCGGACATGTAAATAAGTGAGGAGAAATATCTCTGATCCCTCATCACCTAAATGCTGATAGGTATTAATGCTGATAAAAATTCCAATGCCAATTCCCGAGCAATTGACCACACAATAAGTCGGAGTCTTTTTGAACAACAAACCTCTTACTGAATCTATCATAACTCATTCTTTGATTTTCGAACCCACAAATATAACTCTAAAGCTGACAAATACCACGAATGTTTCTCACTTCACTTGTTTTTAATCATTTTTTTCAACAATGTCTTATTCAATATTTTTCGATCGGAGCGGTTTCCATTGGTCAATCCCGCCAGGTTGGCCCGATGGTGATGACAGATTGCCACCGCTAGAGCATCAGCCGCATCTTCGGGATGAGGAGCGGTTGCCATCCCCAAAATATTTTTTACCATGGCCTGTACTTGTGGTTTAGAAGCCGCACCGGAGCCCACAATGGAAAGCTTAACTTCTTTAGGAGTATATTCAAACACTCTCAGGTGATTCTGAGCAGCTGCCAGCATGGCCACCCCTCGTACATGTCCCATAATAATGGCCGTCTTTTTATTCTGATGATAAAAAATGTTTTCTACTGCACATTCCTGTGGATGAAATTCATTAATGATATGATGGATTCTTTGATAAATGGCTAACAAATTTGAGGTAAAATCAGCATCAGATTTTTTTTGGATACCACCGTACGCAATAACCTGCAGTTCATTTCCCTTTTTTTCAATGATTCCATAACCGGTGGTACCTAAACCCGGATCTATTCCTAAAATTCTCAAAGAGAATACCTGGCTATGTTTGCATTTTTTCCATTAATTCAACATCGATGTCAAAATTAGCAAAAACATTTTGGACATCATCGTGATCTTCTAAGGCGTTCATTAATTTCAACATCTGTTCAGCTTGTTTGCCATCCAGTTCCACGGTGTTCTGTGGAACCATCGTTAATTCTGCATTCTCGATTTTTATGCCCAGCTTCTCAAGTGTGGAGCGCACTTTATGCAGGCTTTCGAAAGGAGTATAAATTTCATAAAACTCATCTTCAACTTTAAAATCATCTGCTCCGGCATCGATAGCTTTTAGCATGAGGTCTTCTTCATTCACATCCTTTTTGGGCACTCTGATCAAACCTTTTTTCTCAAATACCCAGCTTACACTTCCCGCTTCACCTAAATTTCCCCCGTGTCTGCTCAACAGGTGGCGGATCTCAGAAACCGTTCGATTGCGATTATCGGTGGTCGCCATAATATATAATGCCACTCCTCCCGGGCCATAGCCTTCAAAGGTGACTTCTTCATAAACCACTCCTGGCAATTCTCCTGTGCCTTTCAAAATAGCATTTTCAATATTTTTAGCTGGCATATTCTGCGCTTTGGCATTCTGAACCGCTGTACGCAAGCGAGGATTAGCATCTAGGTCTCCACCACCATTTCGGGCAGCAATGGTGATTTCCTTAATCAATTTGGTAAAGATTTTTCCTCTCGCCGCATCTTGACGCTCCTTTCGAAATCGGATGTTTGCCCATTTTGAATGACCAGACATATAATCCTCCATTAATTGATACTTTATAGCCTATTAGTTTATTTCAGGGTGACTTACTGCTGATGAATCGCTCGGTGCGGGAAAATCAGGATTGCTCCAAACTTTAGTTTTCACAATCCAGGCCTGCGGATATCCACGGGAACGAATAATTCCCCGCATGGACTCGGCTTCCTCTCGGGTTTTAAAATCGCCGGCTCTTACTTTATAATAAGGCGAATCGAATTCCAGATAAAATTTAAGTGGTAAATTACTGAGCCTCTCCTGCGCCATCGCTTTCGAACGAGTCGCACTCTCTAAATCTTTGGTGGAAAGCAGCTGAATGCGAAAACCTTCAATTAATTTATTTTCCAGAAGCTGATTTTCGATGGGAATATTCTCCTCGACCGGTAAATAGCTCGGCTCCGAACGACTCTTGGTCTGCTTAGGAACGGGAAAAACAATATCTTCATCTTTCAGTGAAAACGGATCGAATGATTCATCCAATTTTAAAATTGACTGTGATTCTGGGCTGACTTTTTTTTCAGGTGTGGAGGAAGCACACCCCAAGATTAACACCATCCATAAAGTTACCACTCCCATAGTCACCATTTTATTAATCATTATTTTCCCTGTGTTTTAGCTCAACGAAAAAATTAAGATAAATCACCAGGTAATTCAACAAAAATATTTTTCATCAAACGAAAAAAGTTGTAAGTTGGTCGGTAATCATTTTCAAGGTAAGACGGAGAAATACATGGCTGCCAGTATCGAACTGTATCTTCTGGGGAGCGGTACTATTTTATCCAGAGGCGAACAAGCGTGTTCTTCAATTTTCATCCGAAAGAAGAACACGACCATTTTAGTTGATTGCGGAATCGGCTCATTTATGCGTTTAAAAAAATTAGGAATTCCACCCACGGAAATTGACTTTATCTTTATGACTCATTATCATCCAGATCATATGGCTGACTTAGTACCACTTCTTTTTTATCTTGCCAATTCCCCTGTCCCGCTCACCAAAACTTTACATCTCTGGGGTCCACCGGGATTGATCCAATTGGTGAGTACCTTTCATACCATTTATGGGGAGTGGTTGGAGACCCCTGCCTATCTCGTCCATGAGCTCTCTGCTTCTCCGATCATCACCGATGCATTCATTCTTGAATGGAAAAAGGTTTTACATTCAAAACAAGCGGTTGGTTACCGATTTAATTTTCAAGGAAAAATTATTTCAGTTTCAGGTGACTCCGGTTATTGTCCAGCCCTGGTCGATCTCTGTGCTTCTGCCGATCTGGCCATTCTGGAATGTTCATTTCCGGATGAGCTGGAAAAAACGGGACATTTGACGCCTGGGTTGGTCGCTAAAATTGCGGATCAAGCTCAGGTTAAGCAGTTGATCATTACTCACCTCTATCCGGAGAACCAGCCCCAGACTGCTCTGGCAATCATCCAGAAATTCTATTTCGGGCCAGTCACTGTCGGAAATGATTTAGCCCACTTCATCCTTTAGCCATCTGTCCAAATTCATTCATTAACTCTGGATAAAAATGAAAGGAAAATCCTGAAATATTTTTTTACAGAAAAATTGCTTGACTCATTTTTTATGATTATTTATGTTTTGAAGCAAATTGAATTGTTATTGTTTAGCAAAATAGAGTTAGAATACTAAATAGTAAACATTTTTCATTTTTTTATCAAGAAGCAGGTAGATTTGAATCCGCAATATCCTCTGATTTTCGCTCACCGGGGCGCCAACAGTTTTGCTCCAGAAAATTCACTGGCCGCTTTTAAGAAGGCTAAAGAATTAGGTTGTCACGGAATAGAATTGGATGTCCGCTGCTGTGGGTCAGGTGAAGTTGTGGTGTTCCATGATAGGTTTATAACGCGGATGACGGGGGAAAAGGGGAAAATTTCAAACCTCAATTTATCCTCATTAAAAAAATTAAGATTACTGCATGATCGAATTCAGGATGAAAAAATACCCACTTTACCGGAAGCATTAGAACTGATTGGTAAAGAATTGCTGATCAATATCGACATTAAAAAAAATTTTCTGAAAAAAAATAATATCGAGGAAAAAATTGTAAAAATTTTGGCAGATAAAAAGTTTAAAGATAACATCATCATTTCTTCATTCAATCCCTGGGTGCTTAAAAAAATCTCGGCACTAAATCCGAACTTGCATACCGGTTTCATATTCAGCAGCCGATCCAGTATGATATTTTTAAATGGACATCCTGTTCAATCTCTCCATGCCCGCTACTCGATTTTAAACCATCGCTACCTGCAAAATTTATTACATCGCACACAACAGGTTTACGCCTGGACAGTTGATGATGAAATGGCAATGACAAAATTGCTTCACATGAAAATAGATGGTATCATCACCAATCGCCCCGAAATACTCATTAATCTCTGTCATAGAATAAATCCTTCTCATTAAATATCACGCAATCACATTTTTAGGGTAATAATCATGAAACGACAGCATAAAAATTTTATATCAATAAATGACCGGCGCTGCGATTTATGTGGCACCTGTGTTGGCGTGTGCCCGGAAAATGTTATTCGACTCTCGATCAATAAATTATTTATCGACCACAACGGATGTACCCGCTGTCTGAAGTGTGTGTGGGTATGTCCGGTTACTGCTCTGGAGTTGATGAAATACACCGATAGCACCCTGAGTGTCCCCCTATGAAAATTATTATTGATGACAGTGCCGGATTTTGTCCTGGGGTGCAGCGCACGATTCAATTGGCTGAAAATCTTTTGCAAAACTATCCTCACGTGTATTCTTTAGGGTGGCTCATCCACAATGAGTCCGAAATCTCACGATTACAGAAAAAGGGATTAAAATTAATTGATCATCTTTCGGTGAAAAATATCAAAAAACCTGCTACTGTTTTAGTTCGTGCTCACGGTGAACCTCCATTAACTTTTGAACAGTTAAAAAAACAAGGTGTGGAAATTGTGGATGGTACCTGCCCGATTGTTCGACGTTCTCAGAAAAAAGTTGAATCCTACAGCCAGCAGGGATACCAGATTGTGTTTGTCGGGAAAAAAAATCACCCTGAAACTATTGCCATGTCGGGTTATGCTCAACAGCCAATCGTGGTGATTGAACACATTTCCGATCTGAATAACATCAATCCTTCTCAAAAGACCGTCGTTCTGGCTCAAACCACTATTGACGCTGATTTTTTCAATTTAGTCTTGCAGGAATTAAGACAGCGGGGCATCTCATTCATAACTGAAAATACAATATGCCGTTATATTTTGAATCGTGACCAGAAAATTAATCAATTAACCCGGCAATCGGAAGTGATCATTGTGGTGGGCGGTAAAAATAGTTCTAATACGGCGGTGCTTTATCAAAAGTGCAAAGGAATTAATCCAGAATGTTATTGGATTCAGGATCCCCATGAGATAAAAAAAGAGTGGATCGAGGAAACTCCTCAGGTCCGAATTATCGGGGGAACTTCCACCCCTAAATGGATCCTGCAGAAGGTAAAAGATCATATTCAAAAATTAATGAATACCTGAATCTGGATTAATCACACCGGAATAGGAATTTACCAGTGATGAACGCATTGGTAGCTGAAATAAAAGATGCGGCTCAGCGATTAGGTTTTGATGCGGTGGGGATTACCCACGCTGAACCACTTGTAGAAGCCGGACAGAATCTTCAGCATTATATTCAGGAAGGTCGGCAGGGAAGTATGCATTGGTTGAAACAAACTCTTCGCCAACGATTCGATCCCAGAGCGTTTTTTCCTGAAGCCAGGTCAGTCATCATGGTCGCCTTAAATTATTTTCGCCAGGAAGAAATGGCGATTTTCCCAAAAGAGTCAGGGAATATTTCCATATACGCTCGCGGGCGCGATTACCATCGGGTGGTACGCCATAAATTAAAAAAACTGCTCGATTGGATCTGCGATAAAGAAACCTCTGCTCAAGGCCGCATTTTTGTCGATTCTTTTCCTTTAATGGAAAAACCTTTAGCCGTTCGAGCCGGACTGGGATGGATTGCCAAAAACACCAACCTGATTCTAAAGCAACGCGGATCTTTCTTTTTTCTGGGTGGGATATTGCTCAACCTCTCACTACCTCCCGATAATCCATTTACCGGAGAATATTGTGGTCAATGCCAACGATGCCTTAACGCCTGTCCAACTAGAGCCCTCACCGCCCCTTTCCAGATTGATGGCCGCCGATGTCTTTCCTATTTGACAATTGAACACCGCGGAGAGATTCCTGAAAAATTTTATCCCTCTCTTCGCAATTTTATATTTGGATGCGACCTCTGCCAACTGGTTTGTCCCTGGAATCAAAAATACGCTGCAAACTGCATGGAAAAAGATTTTCAAACCCGTTTTTCTGTTTCTCAATTATCTTTTGTAAAATTAAAAAAGTTAACTCCCGAGCAGTATAAAGTAATGTTCAACGGTACGGCAGTCAGCCGCCTGGGATATCAACGTTTTATGCGGAATGTGCACATTGCCTGGCAAAATGGAGTGCAGTGAAATCTCACTGCAAATTCTGCTATTTTTTTCATTAAATTATGGGGTGAAGGAAAAATAGATCAAAGGTAATGCAAAAGATGGAATTACTTTCCAGAATTCAATCACCGAAAGATTTAAAAAAATTAACAAAGCCCGAACTTCTAACTTTATGTTCAGAGATTCGAAATTATTTGGGTGAAGTCATTCCAGCCGTAGGTGGGCATTTTGCTTCCAGCCTGGGAGTAGTGGAATTAACAGTCGCCCTCCACTACTGTCTTGATGCACCCAGAGATCGATTGATCTGGGATGTGGGGCATCAAGCATATGTGCATAAAATTTTAACCGGACGCCGTGATGCACTTAAAAACATTCGCCAGTTTGGTGGTATCAGTGGATTTCCTCGACCGACAGAAAGTGAATATGATGCTTTCGGAACTGGACATGCCAGTACATCTATTTCAGCCGCTCTGGGATTTTGTATCGCCCGCGATCTTCAGGCAGAAAATTATCGGGTGGTGGCTATCATCGGAGATGGATCGCTGACTGGCGGAATGGCTTATGAAGCTTTAAATAATGCCGGGCAATCTGGCAAGAACTTGCTGGTTATTCTTAATGACAATAACATGTCCATTTCTCCAAATGTGGGCGCGATCGCTTATTACCTGAATGCCATTATTACCAATCCTCTTTATCAGCGAATAAAAAATGAAGTCTGGGATCTCACCGGTAAAATCCCACCCATCACGGAAAAGATCAGGTCTCTGGCCAAAAAAACCGAGAGCAGTTTAAAAGCCATTTTTCTCCCCGGAATGTTATTTGAGGATTTGGGATTCCGCTATTTCGGACCTGTCAATGGACATGACCTGAATGAACTCATATCTTATCTCAATCGACTGAAAGACCTGCCCGGTCCGATGTTGTTGCATGTACTGACCAAAAAAGGAAAGGGATTTTCTGATGCCGAAAAAAATCCCGAAAAATATCATGGAATAAAACCGCTGGCGGTTAAAAATAATCGAACTCCTTCCGTGTCAAAAATACAACCTTACACGGATATTTTCGGGAAAACCATTGTACAGTTGGCAGAAAAAAATCCTAAAATCTGCGCCATCACAGCGGCGATGTGCGATGGAACCGGCTTAAACGAATTTCATCAGCGATATCCGGATCGTTTTTTTGATGTCGGTATTGCTGAAGAACACGCCGTCACTTTTGCTGCCGGACTGACCGCAGGCGGGTTCCGCCCGGTGGTCTCCATCTATTCAACCTTCTTACAGCGCGCGTTTGATCAAATCATTCACGATGTTGCATTACAAAAATTACCCGTCGTTTTTGCCGTCGATCGCGCCGGATTAGTCGGTGAAGATGGACCAACCCATCACGGGAGTTTTGATCTTTCCTATCTTAACCTGATTCCCAATATAATTGTCAGTGCACCTAAAAATGGTCAAGAACTACGAAACCTTCTTTACACGGCTACTCAACAAGAAGATTATCCATTTGTCATCCGCTATCCGCGAGAGATGACACCGGATACGGTAAATATGGAATCCGATTTTGAACAAATCACTATCGGCTCATGGGAAATCGTTCGGGAAGGTGAAGATATTTTAATTCTGGCTATCGGATCGATGGTTCAGGAAAGCATAAACAGCTCGTCCATTTTAAAAGAACATAAAATATATCCAACCATCGTTAATTGTCGATTCATCAAACCTTTTGCAGAACAACTGCTGCGAAATTTACTGAGCAAACACCAGCAGGTTTTCACCATCGAAGAGAATAGTCTGCAGGGAGGGTTTGGTCAAAAAATCAGCAGTTTTCTGATGAACGAGGGTTATTCCCAAAAAGTATCGCTCTATTTAAAAGGTCTACCCGATGAATTTATTACCCATGGTGAGCGATCGATATTACTGGAAAAAGCCGGATTATCGGCTATGCCTCTGGCAGAATGGATAATTTCTGTGGTTAAGAATAAAAAGGTTCACTCCAACTTTCTGAGGGAACATTCCCTTCTGGGAACTCTGTTTTTTTCGCTATAACGGATCTTTTTTCTGAACTGGTATTTCCAATTTTTCTCCGGCAATGCGCGAATCTCCACGCCGCTGCGTAAAACCCTGCCCGTCAAGGTAGCTCAGCAGCGGGATAGCAAATTTGCGAGTGGTGCTGGTCATATTTTTAAACTCCGCCACACTTAACTCTCGCTGCTTTGAAAAATATTCTCTCAACATAACGACCAATTTTTCGATGGTTTCGCGATGAAAAAAAAGCTTTTCGTCCACAAAAATAAGCTGACCTTGTTCACGCAAGCGGTTGGTTATTTCCCTGAGAGTCTTTTCCGGCTTATTCAATTTTTCGGCAACTTCATTTGTCAAAGGAGGCTGAAAGCCCGATTGCTGATAAAGATGTTCTATTTCCTCAGATAAGACCTGTTCCTGGTTAGATACCTGGTAGTGAAAATGAGCTGCAGAAATTATATCATCATTTACTCTTAAGGTATGGTTTTTTATCCCCTGTTCAATAGCTAACCGGATAATATCTTCCGAAAAGTTCTTTGACTGCAAACCAAGTAATTCCGGCAGTGATATTCCAGGACGTCCCGGATGATATTGGTGATATTGGTTCAATTCCTTGAGCAACTCTGATTGAATTTTTTGCACCTGAAAATGATTGAGATAATAATCCTCTTTGTGGCGAGTAAAATGAAAAACTTGCTGGGTCTGAATTAAGTCTTTCAAAAATTGTTGGGTTTGTTCCCGGGAGAGTCCTGTTTTAATTTGAATTTCTTTTATGGTAAGAGGTCTCACATCAATTGCTGAAAAGCACGCCAAAATCCGCGCCGTCGGAGAAGAGTCCTCCAGTCCTTGTAATCTTTGGGTGATCTCCGAAATTTGGCGCTTAAGGAATTTTTCGGGTGAGGTTTGTAGAACAACTCCACCGCCAATGGTGAGAAGCGGAGAAAATTGGCGAATGATAAAACGATCGCCATAGGAGGCATACATTTGACTTTCCAGGCGGAGGTGGGCATAATCGCTTTCCCCACCCTGCAGGGATTTGGAATTAAATAAGATAATTCTCCCGATGACCTCTGCAGTATGTAGATGAAGGCGGATCCTCATGTTATTTTTTAATGAAACTGGTGTATCCTTAAGAACTTTTATCCGTGCCAGGAAGGAATCCACCGGCTGATAATACCCTGGTGCAGTGAGCATCTGTCCACGATGCAATTGTATTAATTCAACGCCGGCCAGATTGATAGCCGCCCGGTATCCAGTCTCAACTTTTGGAACAGTCGAATCATGCGATTGTAGGGCGCGAATACGAGCTGAAAATTTTTCTGGCAGAATTTCCACCACGTCTCCGGTTTGAGCTTCTCCAGAAATCACACTGCCGGTTACCACACTCCCAAATCCCACTTTGCTAAATGCCCGGTCCACAGGCATTCGAAAAATCCCATCATGTTTGCGGAGAGTCAATTGCTGTAAACTATTCACAATTGTGTTATGGAGATTACGAATACTCGCTTCATTTAAAATGGAAGTGCGAACGATGGGTGATCCTTGCAGGGAAGTCCCTTGCAAAAGGCTTTTGATTTCATTTTCAAGCAGATCGACCCATTCATTCTCAACCAGGTCAGTTTTGGTGATGGCAAAAATACCGTGGGAAATTCCCAGCAGCTGGACAATATCCAGATGCTCACGAGTCTGGGGCATGATTCCATCATCTGCAGCAATAACAAACAACACCAGATCGATGGTGCTGACACCGGCCACCATATTTTTAATCAATCGCTCGTGACCGGGTACATCAATGATGGTGACATTTTTTGAGAGATGAGCAAATCCCAAATCAATAGTGATTCCGCGTTCTTTTTCTTCCTTCAGTCTATCGGTATCTACTCCGGTGAGTGCTTTCACCAAAGCTGTTTTCCCATGGTCAATATGTCCGGCCATACCGATAATATATTGTCGATCTGGAAAATTCATATAGTTTTATCCGTTATCAATCGCTGATAATAGAAAAAAGTTTTTCGCCCTACCATTCTCTGGTTTAGAAAATGTTTTTAAAGGCCCTAACAACCAGTGGGAATTCATCCTCCCGAATGGTGCGAAGATTCAGATAAAAAAATTCATTTTCAATGTAACCAATAATGGCAGGTTCTGTTAATCGCAATTTCTTAGCCAGAGTCTCCACTGAGGTATTCAATGGTTTTATTCGTAACGCACGGGAAGGTATTTCTTCCAGAGGCAAAGCCCCACTCCCCATGTGAGAAACTGTTTCTACGACTTCCATTTCCAATGGTAAATCTTTCAGCTCGTTCATCAGTCGTTGTCCCCAATTCTGAAGTTCAGTTTCAGTGATAGTCAGCATGCGGGCCACCGGTAGTCTTTCTTTTAATTTCTGAGGTTGCAAATAAATTCGCAAGGTGGCATCCAGAGCAGCAAAGGTCATTTTATCGCAGCGTAGAGCGCGCAAGAGATGATTTTTCCGAATTGCTGAGAGATAGGCTTCCTTCCCAATAATAATTCCGGCCTGTGGCCCACCCAGAACTTTATCCGCACTAAAGGTCATGACATCCACACCAGCTTTTAAGTACTCCCTGGCTACCGGTTCATAGGGAACGCCCCATTCTTCCAGATTCTCAATCACCCCACATCCCATATCATAAATAAGTGGAAGATGATTCTTATGTGCTAATTCTGCCAACTCTTCTACCGGTACCGAATGAGTAAATCCCAGCACACGATAGTTACTGGTATGCACTTTCAAAATCCCGCCGGTTTTTGAGGAGATAACTTCTTCATAATCCTTGATGTGGGTTTTATTGGTGGTTCCCACCTCAATCATTTTTACCTGACCGGCCTTCATAACTTCCGGCATGCGGAAGGATCCTCCTATTTCCACCAACTCGCCTCGCGAAACCGGTACTTCTTTTCGACGGCACAAACTATTCAGCACTAATAAAATAGCGGCTGCATTATTGTTCACCACCAAAGCCGCCTCTGCTCCGGTTATCAGACAAATTATTTTTTCCACCAGGGTTATCCGATCGCCCCGCTTACCCGTACGGAGATCAAATTCCAGATTGCAATAATTTTCCAAAATCTCCTGCAGGTGATACCGGGCGACTTCAGCGAGAGGAGCACGTCCTAAATTCGTATGAAGAATAATCCCGGTCCCGTTAATCACTCTTTTTAATTGAAAACTACGCAACTGTTCAATGGCTTCTTTGGCCTGTTGCACGAGCTGTTGAGTGACTATTTCACGATTGGCGAATTGGGTTGTTTTTTTCTCCCGAACAGAGCGGCGGTAATCCTGCAAAATTGAATTGAGAATTATTTTAATATACCGTGGTTCGATGCTATCATCCTGTAGAGACGGATGTTGTAAGAGTTCTTGTAACGAGGGAATGGCCCGGAGGTGAGCATTAATCGGGTTGCTTAGCTTGGGTTTCTTCATGGGTTGTAAGGGGTAATTTTTCCAGGCGAACTTTTAAGATACGGTTGCGATTTATCTTTTCAACAGTAAATTGGTAATTCTGAAATTTCACAGTCTCTTTTTCTTGAGGTAATGAACCTAACAAATTTAAGATAAAACCACTGATAGTCTCCACTCCCTCTACCGCTGGTAGAGATATGGTCAGCGATTGCTGTATCTCTTCCAGGGTCATTCGTCCATCGATAATATAAGTGTTTTCATCTATTTTCTTGAAGGGGGGTAATTCGCGATCGTATTCATCTTGAATTTCACCCACAATTTCCTCTATGATATCCTCCAAAGTGATTAAGCCCGAGATCCCTCCATATTCGTCCACTACCAGAGCCATATGGATATGTTCTTCCTGGAATTCGCGCAATAATTCATCAATTTTCTTTTGCTCCGGAACAAAATAGGCCGGTCGGACTAATTTTTGTAAATCAATAGTTTCCCGTTTGCTTTTATTCAGGTAAGGCAACAGATCTTTTACATACAAAATACCAATAATATTATCAATTTTTTCTTTATAGACTGGAATTCGGGAGTGCAATTTCTTTTTCACCAGCTGCATCAGGCGAGACAGGGTAATCGAACTTTCCACGCAGACCATGTCAGTTCGTGGCACCATCACTTCTTTGACTGTCGTGTGGCCAAACTCAAAGATGCTATGGATCATCTCCTTTTCATCTTTTTGTAGAGTCCCGTGCTCCTCTCCTACTTCCGCTAAAGTTTTTAGTTCTTCCTCTGTCATGAGAATCATTTTTTCTGATAAACCGGTACGGGATTGTAAAAAGCGGGTGAATTTCGCTAAAGAATATGACAGGGGATAAAAAAGATAGAAAAGAAACGAAATGGGATAAATGGCTCTTCTGGAAAAAGATTCCGCTTCCCGGACCGCCACCACCTTGGGTACAATTTCGCCTAAAATAAGTATCACAACTGTCACCACTAACACATCCAGAACGATGATCAATTTTTGATTTAACCCAAAAGCCAGGCTGACCTTAATGGTTAAGAGTGCGGCCAGAGAAGCAATGGTAATATTCACCATGGTATTGGCCACAACGATAGTGATGAGTAACTGACGGGAAGAAGTCATCAACTTATAAATCTGTTTTTCTTTTGGCCTGGAAGAGTTTTTTAAATTTTCTAGTTGCGCCCGAGTGAGTGAGAAAAAAGCCGTCTCACTACCCGAGAAAAAGGCAGATAAAACCAATAGAACCAAAAAGAGAACACTATAAAAAACTATTAACGGCACTAACGATTCTGACATATACAAAATTGTTTATATTTTGACTATCGATATTTAATATAAATTTATCTGCGGTTTAAAGCCAATCATTTTACAGAGAATGTGCCAAGACAATCCCTTATCCTGAAAAACACGCAAAATATACAACCTTCTAAATAATTTGGTCACGACCTCCCACTGGCACCATCATGAGAAACCTTCAGGGCTATCTTACCGTGCATTTCAATGATGAATAAAGTGGTAATTTAAATGGAGAAGGAGAATGTGAATACTGAATTACGTTTTATTTTGAATTTAAAAGAGGTTTCCAATACTTTTTAAGAATTCTATTTTCCTCAGCTCGCATTTTTTTTCGGTCAGCCGAAGTCTGGTCATCAAACCCCTGTAAATGCAATAAAGCATGGCTAAGCAAGCGGGCGATTTCCTCCTGTATGGTCACCCGATACCTTTTGGCATTGGCCTGTGCTCTTTCCACACTGATGTAAATTTCTGCTTCTTTATTCATACCTTCATCCAGTGGAAACACCATAACATCGCTATAGCTATCATCATCTAAAAATTGCTGATGCAGGGTGCGCAAATATTCATCCGTAACTCCAATAATTCTCACCTGGCCGACAGGTATGTGTTCCTGCTGGCATACCTGTTTAACGAAGGGCAGAAAAATTTTTAACGAAAAATCAAGATCGGGAGTCGTATTAAAAAATTCAATTTTCAATTTCTTTTTTTTCATAAAATTAAAAAGCAGTTATCGTCTTAGCATTATTGTTTTTAAAGGATTGAATTTAGGGACGGGAAAGGGTAAGTTTAATTATTCTTTTGGATTTTCCTTTTTCGGTTCATTTATTTCTTCGGTTCGCAAGTTTCCTTCTCCAGTTTTCCGATTTTTCTCTTTGCTTTTCTCTTCAGATGGGTATTCAATGCGGATATGGTGAATACCCATTAAAACATGAACGAAAGCTTTCTTTACTTTATTAAGTTCCTGCAGGGTGATATCACATTCATCCAATTCACCTTCCTGGAATCGCTTTTCGATCAGATTCTCAACAAGAGCAGTAATTCGCTGCAGATTCGGATTGGGAAGAGTTCGGGAAGCGGCTTCTACCGTATCGGCCAGCATAGCAATCGCCGTTTCCTTCGATTGCGGCTTTGGACCTGGATAGCGAAAGTCGTTTTCATCAACATCACGTGGATCCTTCGTTTCGAGTGCTTTATGATAAAAATAAGACATGATGCTGGTGCCATGATGTTCAGGAATAAATCGCTTTACCGCCAAGGGTAGCTTATACTCATCTGCCAGATCTAATCCAGCCCGGACATGTTTAGCTAAAATCAGAGAACTCATATTTGGCGTCAAACTCTCGTGCTTGCTCACCGAGCTTGGCTGATTTTCTACGAAATATTCTGCCAACTGCATTTTACCAATATCATGATAATAACATCCCACCCGGGCCAGCAGGGAGTTGGCTCCAATCTCTTTTGCAGCCGCTTCAGCTAAATTCCCTACCACGATGCTATGATGAAATGTTCCAGGTGCTTCCACCGATAATCTTTTTAGCAAAGGATGATTAAGATCGGATAATTCCAAGAGAGTAATGTCAGTAGTTACATCAAAAAATCTTTCAAAAATTCCAATCAACAGAAAAACAGCGGTCGGCACCAAAATAGAATTGGCCACCAGATAAAAGGTAAAATTCTGCATCATCTGTTTAAACGGTTCATAATGAATCAATCCATGACTGAAATTGACCAGTGCATATCCTATGAGAATATAGAAAATCGCCCTGAACATTTGTCCGCGATTGCGAATCTTCTGCACCGAGAATAGGGCAACTGTTCCTACCACAAAGGCCATTAATGACAGTAGAAAATTATTGCCAGCTGCCGCTCCCAATACCAGGCTGATGACCACGGTCCCTACAAAAGCCAGCGACGATTCTAGCAACATCGAAAACAACATCGGACCAAGGGTGACCGGAATTGCCAGATAGCTCCAATTCAATATATCTTTCATTAAAATAGTGATCAGAAATTGAATCAAAAAAATGCAGGTAATCAACCATAACATTTTTGTCTGATTATATAATTTGGGTTGATAGACGAATAGGTATACTGTTATGATCAAAACCATTAAAATAGCAAAAATTAATTTCCCCAGGAAAAACAAAAACTGGTATCCACCACCGCGGCTGGCATTTCGCTCGGCTAAAGCCAGGGCCAACGACTGTAATTTCTGATACACTTCTTCTGTAACAATTTCATGACTATCGACAATTCGCTGATTTTCATAAACGAATCCACTGGTGGTAGGGACTTCCCTTACGGCTTTTTCTTTGCGACTGATCGTTAGTTCCCGATCAAAAATTATATCCGGTTCAAAAAATTGGGAAATGATCCGGAAAGTTAAATCACTCACTTTATTGTTTTCAGGAAGTTGAGATTTTATTAATTCCTGCACATATTTTTTTGCTTCCTCCTGATCCAATAAACTTTGAGTGTCCACTTTTTCTTCTAAACCATTCTGGTCTATAGAAATTTTGGATTCCCTTATTTCACTTTTTGAGATATTAATAACCCCCCGATTATAAAGCGCTGTGAGGAGTATATTCAGTTTTTGAGAAAAAGTGGCGAATTTTTTCTGCTTATAGAAATCAAATAGAACAAGAAGGTCCTCCCGATTCAGAATAACATTATATTTTAAATGAATTTGCGAGAGAAGGCTATCCAGTTGATCCGTTGTATCCGCTTGATTTTTGCGAACTTGAGATTTACCAGTATAGCGAGTGGAGTTTTGAAAAAATACAGAAAGTTCAGCGATGAAATTTTTTATCTTAATTTCCTGAACATTGCGTATTTGCGGATATTTGCGGAAAACGGCTGGTTCATTCCGGCGAGCATTCTCCCGCTCCTCCTCAAGCACATCTTTTGATTTAATCACGGGAAAAGTGAATGGAGCAATGATCTCCTGTGGTGAAATGCTGCCGACCACTAAATTTCCATATTCAAATGGCCTTTCACTGGGCATCATGGAGACGATAACACCTATCAGAATACCGGCCATAAGGATCCGGGGAAGTAGGTCCCATAGCTTCTGACCGAACAACTGCTTTTTGCGTAGAGGCAACAACCAACCCGCAATGATCTGTGAAACTTTAGTCAGTGCTTGTATCATCCTCACTACTCATTAAAAACCAGTTTAATATAAATATAAAAGCCAGGTTTAGGAAATTTTATTTATCATCGCCTGTGACACTACTTTTTTTCATTCATCGAACGGCTTTTTAGGAAAATCATATCATTTGAGTGATTCCCTTGAAATTTACTGCTATGGGATTCTGAACGACTATGGATAACTTTTGTGTGTATTAAAGGATTGATATTGACACTTTAACCAATGTTTATTTATATTTACCCAATATTTAATTATGGAGGATGCGCCATGGGTTATTCAAGTCTGGGTATGATGTTTCATTCCGTTTCCCAAAAATTTTCCACAAAAAATGCGTATATGTTCAAATCGCAGGGGGTTTATCAATCAAAAACTTTCAGTGAAGTTCAAACTGTGGTATATCAGCTGGCGGCTGGATTAAAAGCTTTAGGAGTTGAAAAAGGAGATAAAGTTCTGTTGCTTTCTGAGAACCGCCTGGAATGGGCGCTGGCAGATTATGCCATCCTCAGCCTGGGAGCTATTACCGTTCCCATTTATCCTACCTTACTACCCTCTCATATTGAATTTATCATCAATAATTCGGAAGGCAAGGTGATCTTTGTTTCCGGAGTTCATCAATTGCAAAAAGTAAATGAGGTTAAGCATAAGACGCCTCTATTAAAACATATCATTTTGATGGAAGGAGAAACAACAGGAGAGATTCTGCCATGGAATCAACTTGTGAAACAGGGCGAAGAATTTCTCCGCCAGAATCCCAGGATTATCGACACTATTTTAGAAGAAATAGATCGAGATGATCTGGCCAGCATCATATATACCTCAGGTACGACCGGTGTTCCAAAAGGAGTGATGTTAACTCACGGTAATTTTTTATCCAATATTGAAGGCGCACTGGAAGCCCTGCATGTTGATGAACATGATCTATTTTTATCCTTCTTACCCCTCTCCCATATTTTTGAAAGGATGGCTGGTCATTATCTGGCTACTCATACCGGGGCGACCATTGCTTATGCCGAAAGTATAGAGACAGTTGCCCAAAATTTACTGGAAGTTCATCCTACGGTGATGACCAGTGTTCCTCGCTTTTTTGAAAAGGTTTATGCCCGGGTATTGGATTCCCTGGAAGAAGGCTCACCAATCAAGAAAAAAATCTTTTTATGGGCCATAGAAGTCGGTAAAAAAGCGAATGTTTACAAGCAGAAAGGAATGCCCCTCCACGGTCTCCTGAAAATAAAGCATAAAATTGCCGATAAACTGGTCTATTCCAAATTGCGAGAACGCGTCGGTGGTCGAGCTCGGTTATTCGTATCTGGCGGGGCGCCTCTCTCCAGAGAAATCGGCGAATTTTTTAATGCGGCGGGACTACTTTTATTGGAAGGTTATGGTCTTACCGAATCTTCACCGGTTATTACTGTGAACCGAGAAAATAATTTCAAATTCGGTAGTCCAGGACTCCCGCTGATGAATGTGGAAGTAAAAATTGCCGAGGATGGAGAAATTTTAACTCGTGGTCCACATGTCATGAAGGGGTATTACAAAAACGAACAGGATACCCGAGAATCCATTGATTCTGAGGGCTGGTTGCATACCGGCGATATTGGTTACATCGATAAAGACGGTTTCCTGTTCATTACCGACCGTAAGAAAAATATTATTGTTACCTCCGGTGGAAAAAACGTGGCCCCTCAACCGATTGAAAATCTACTGGTTACTTCCAAATACATCGAACAATCAGTTGTCCTGGGTGACAAACGTAAATACTGCACAGCGTTTATTGTGCCGAATCTGGATAATTTGAAATCCTATGCTGAAAAAAATAATATCGGCTACCAAAATGACGATGACCTCTTACAGAATCCAGCTATTAATCAGTTAATCCGCCAGGAAATTGATGCCGTTTCAGGTGATCTGGCCAGTTATGAGACAATTAAGAAATTCAGATTACTTAAGGATCCCTTTACGATTGAAAGTGGAGAACTTACTCCAACCCTTAAAGTCAAAAGGAATGTGGTGGAACAGCACTATAAAGATCTGATTGATGAAATGTATCGGGAGGATGAGAATAATATCTGACCGCTGATGGGAACGGTAAAAGTATATCCACCAGTCAAATATTTTGCAGCCATTACTTTTGAGCCAACCGCTCCAGTTGAGAAGGCGAAAGAATGGCTGGCAACTATCTTTTCTGAAATTGACGATATATCACCCTGTTATGATTTTGACCAATTCACTTCGTATTATCAAGAAGAAATGGGTACTGGTCTACAAAAGCAAATTGTCTCTTTTAAATTCTTGAAACCGGCCGAACTATTACCCGAATGTAAACTGGCCACCAACGAAATTGAATCTCATTTCCTCAGTGAACGTGGCCGTCGTCTGAACCTTGATCCTGGGTATGTCTGCGCCGCCAAAATGATTCTGGCTACCACCAAGGATTATGACCACCGCCTGTATCTACACCACGGAATATTTGGCGATGTTCATCTGCGTTTTCGGCAGGGTCATTTTCAACCAGCGGAGTGGACTTATCCCGATTACCGCCAACCACACATCATTCTTTTTTTCGAGCAGGTGAGAAAAAACTATTTACAGCAGTTGAAAGATTTCACTCTATAAGTGTCAAGATACAGATATGATACTCCAATTGTAGAGAGGATAATTAGAATGAAAAAGCCCATGACCTATCAGCAAGCTGGAGTTGACATCGAAAAAGCAGAGAAATCGTTATCCGATGTCAAACATTTGATTGCACAAACCCACAATCGTCGAGTACTAAAAGATATCGGGGCTTTTGGTGGATTTTATGAATTTCCTTCACAGGACTATAAACATCCAGTGCTAATTTCCAGCACTGATGGGGTGGGTACAAAACTAAAAGTAGCCATCATGATGAACAGGCATGACACAGTGGGAGCCGATCTGGTGAATCATTGCATCAACGATATTGCGGTGTGTGGCGCCAAACCTTTATTTTTTCTCGATTATTTTGGTTGCGGCCAATTAGAGGAAAAGGTGTTCCAGCAAATCATCAGCGGATTTGTTAAGGCCTGTAAGACAGCCGATTTACCCCTGATTGGTGGTGAAACCGCCGAAATGCCCGATCTCTATCAACCGGGAGATTATGATCTGGCTGGCACCATTGTGGGAGTGGTTGAACGAGAAAAAATTATTGATGGTTCTAAAGTCCGGGAAGGTGATGTGCTCATTGGAGTGGCTTCTAATGGTCTTCATACCAACGGATATTCGTTGGCTCGGAAAGTTCTTCTATCCCATTTCAAACTCGAGGACTATGTGGAGGATTTGAGAAATAGTCTTGGAGATGAATTGCTGAAAATCCACATAAATTATTACCCTATTATTAAAGCAATAACTGAAAATTTTCCAGTGAAAGGTATGGCTCATATCACCGGCGGCGGATTGTTCAAAAATACCATCCGGGTGGTACCAGATGGATTGATACCGGATTTTTCCTGGTATAACTGGCCGGTGCCGCCTATATTTCCTCTGATTCAAAAATTGGGAAATGTTCCGGAAGATGATATGCGACAGACTTTCAATCTGGGGATCGGATTGGTTTTTATTGTCAATCAAAAATTAGCCGGGCAGATTTTGAGTTATGGAGATCAGTTTCCACAAAAGTTGTATGAGATAGGAAGAATAGTAAAATCTTAAAAATTTCAATGGAATGCTTTCAAATGAATCATTTCTGCAGCTATTATTCAGATGAAAGATAAATCAAGACAGCTTGATTAAAAAACATATGAGGATCTCATCTTTTTTATGCCTGCCATTCGTTTTCAAAAGAAAATAGTCATCGCCAGAATCCGCAATCCCTTGCAGAATTTCAATGAAACCGAAGAATCGATAGAGATTCGTACCGATCCGTTGTTGGCGTATAACACGCGCATCAGCAAAACCAAAGGATTGGATAAAGTTCCGACCGACGATCCGCTAAAAGAGTTTGTGAGCCAGGCCAAAAGCTGCTTTTTCTGCAAAGGTCGGGTTGAAGAACAAACGCCAAAATTACCGGTACACATTGATCCTGTCGGTCGCATTTCATATGGTGAAGCACTTTTGTTTCCCAATTTATCAGGCTTTGCAACCTACAGTGCGGTGTGTATTTTCTCAAAGGAACATTTTACAGCCATCGATCAGTTTACGCCGTCACACATCCATCATGCCTTCTTAGCCTGTCAGGAATATTTTCAGAAATGTGGTCGATTCCATCAGTCTCTTTTGTACCCTTCAATTAACGGAAACTACCTCTTACCCGCCGGCAGCAGCATTCTACATCCCCATCTTCAACCTTTTTTGGATTTTTATCCCACAAATGTGCACCGAGACTTGCTGCAGGCCAGCAAGAAGTATCTTCGAAAAAATAAACGCTCTTTCTGGACGGATTTCATCCGCACCGAACGAAATAAGGAACGTTTCCTGTTTGAGACTCCCCATATATTTGTGTATACACCCTTTGCCCCATTGGGATTTTATGAAATAAATGCCATCATCGGTAAGGGAGAAAATATTACCGGGCTGAAACAAGAGATAATTGAGGAAATAGCAGAAGTCATATATACTATTCTACAATTTTATCATCGAGTTCAGCATAATAGTTTTAACTTGACCTTGTTTTCTCCTCCCCTTCATCAGAAAAATTCGGCGACAATGCCCTGCCTATTAAAGATTTGTACTCGACCGGTTTTCGCTCCTTTTTATCGGAATGATGTGACATTCTTTGAAAAATTTCATCAGGAATGTATGATCGATAAAGCGCCTGAAGAGGTCGCCGCTGAATTTAAAACCCTGAAATCCCGGTAGTTGCTCAAAAGTGGGTTGATTTAAAATTAAGTTAGTGCTATTTTGGTAAAAAACGAGGGCGAGCAATCCTGTTCAGGGATTATTCGATGCAGCTGGGTGGTCAGATGGAAGGCTACTTAGGGCTATGCAGATAGTTTGAACTCAGAATTTTAAGAGACAATCATAAAAATCAATAAAAATGAAATATTTATCTGATCATGACCAAAAATAAGTCAACCATCGAGTTGTTTACTTCCAAGATGCGAGCCGAGAATTTACCGGAGATCTTCATTAAAAATTTTACTCGATACTACAGAAAATTACGGCAAGGTTCCACCGGTCTGATCGCCGAGAAAGATATATTACCTGTTCACTCTCTGCCGGCTGCTTTAGAAGTAACTCCTCAATTTTACGAATTAGGAAAGCAGCATATTTCCAGAACAGTATTCCTTAAACTAAATGGAGGGTTGGGTACCAGCATGGGTCTGGAGAAGGCGAAGTCTTTATTACATGTTAAAGATGGCTTGACTTTTCTGGACATTATTACCCGACAGACTGAAAAAGGCGGTTTTAAGCTAATTTTCATGCATAGTTTTTCTACTCAGGCAGATTGCCTGCAGTATTTAGAAGAAAAGTATCCCCATTTCTGTCAGAATATGCCCATCGATTTTCTGCAGCATAAACAACCCAAAATTTCTCAGGAGAATCTCACACCGATCAGCTGGCCGCAGAATCCTGAGCTGGAATGGTGTCCGCCCGGACATGGAGATCTCTATATCTCTATTTACACCAGTGGAGTATTGGACTCACTTCTGGAACAAGGATATCAATATGCCTTTATTTCCAATGCGGACAATTTGGGAGCGGTGCTTGATCCTGCGATTTTAGGTTATTTCGTCCATCATAAATATGCGTTTATGATGGAAGTGACTGAACGCACTGAAGCTGATAAAAAAGGGGGACATCTGGCAAAAGATCTCAATGGTCGTTTAATTTTACGGGAAGTTGCTCAATGTCCTGAATCAGACCGACTGACTTTTCAGAATATTCAGCGGTATCGCTATTTTAATACCAATAATTTGTGGATTGATCTAATTTTCTTGAAGAAATTATTGAAAAGGAGACGATTTTATTTAGGATTGCCAATGATCAAGAACCAGAAAACAGTTGATCCACGCGATCCTGCTACCCCAAAAGTATATCATCTCGAAACAGCAGTGGGCTCAGCGATTTCAGTTTTTGAAGGAGCGGCGGCCATCAACGTTCACCGCTGGCGATTCGCCCCTGTAAAAAACACCAATGATCTTCTGGCCGTCCGATCTGATCTTTATCAATTGGATAACAATTTTCAAATCAAACCTATTCCCCACCGCATCGATTCATTGCCAGAAATAGACCTGGATCCCCAATATTATCAGAAAATTGATGATTTCGAAAAACATTTCCCGAACGGAGCTCCTTCCCTACGTGATTGCGAGAAGCTGCAAATTGTGGGTGATTTTTACTTCGGTAAAAATGTCATCTGCAAAGGAAGGGTCACTTTACGAAACAGTCGACGATCTCCGGTGAAAATACCTGACGGTCAAATTATTCAAGGTGATCTAATTTTTTAATCAATCCCCATTCAATCATGAGTTAAAAATAGACCCGGAAGGAGGTATAGTATATATCCGGATACACACCAAATTCGGATTGATATGAAAAATTCCGAAAAGATTTTCCCACACCAATAAAACTTCCAAGCACCAGATAAATATTTTGAGCTACATTATATTCCCCGGAAATCGTCAGGTAAAGAGAGGGATCGGTCAGATTGATCAGAGACTCAAATAGACCATTTATCAATGGAGTAAACTGATAAGAACAACCCGGGATTAGATAATGCTTTCCCAGCAGATATACCGAGCCTTCCTGATAGGCGATTCTACTCAAATTCTGCAGGTAGTGCTTCGCCTGGTTTTGACCAGCGCCATTAAAATGATATTCTAAAAACACATAGGACTCTCCGCTAAAACTATAATCACATCCCAACGAGGCGCGAAAATAGTCCTGCTCAGAATCTCGGTTCTCAGGTTTTAATTTATCTGTATAAACATAAGCAGTTTCAAACCAGGTTCCAGCGCCACCTATCGAGCGGGCAAAATCCAATCCAATCAGCACATTCTGGCGGAAACCTACCAGCAGAAAGGATACATCAGACTGAAGCTGATATAACTTCAGTCGGGTAAAAAAAGCGTTATTTTCCGATTTAGCTGCTTTTCCCACAATATAACCAGCATCGAATTCACTTAACAAACCGATGGGGATTCTCCAGCGCAAGGCATCCACTCCAATGCGCTCTTCTTTATCCAATTCATCGAAGGTAAAAGGCGCAATCACATCACAGGGGTTTATGGCACGTGCACTCCCCCAGGCGATAGTCTGGCGTCCTACTACCAGATCGGAGAACGAACCTCGAAGAGTCAGGACCAAACGATCCAGGTTTTGAAAAACTGAGAAACTTGCCTGGTCTTTACTTCGTGTCGGGTACCATTGATGATGAAAATCTTTATAACGATATCTCAAGGGATCGATGAGTGATGACTGAAAGATATTCGTATAAAGCAAAGAATCCTGAATGCGAAAAGACAGATCATACTCCATTTCAGCCACCAACCAGGTAGTCGGTTGATATAAAAATCGACTACGAATCCGCTGATTAACTGCTCCTAAAAAATCAGGAGCAGTTTTTCTTAGTAAAGCTCCCCAATCAGGGTGATGATAAACCACAAAGAAATTTTTTATATATCCATTCACACTAAAATTTGCCCCCTGGATCCATTCCCCAGGATATAAAACGATGACACCGGCCAGGGAAACCAGCATTATTTTCAGCAATCGATGGACATTTTTCAAGGTTGTACCCCGATTAAAAAATCAGGAATTATTACTCCTCACTTTCGTTCATCAGCGGCTATTTTACCATCCTTAAGAATAATAATTCTTCTGGCTTTTTCCATCACCATTTTATCATGAGTAGAAAATAGAAAAGTCATACCTGTAATTTTATTAAGATGTATCATGAGATCCAGCAGTTCTTCCCCGGTTTCTGAATCAAGGTTAGCAGTCGGTTCGTCGGCTAAAATAAGGGATGGTTGCGATACCATAGCACGAGCAATAGCTACCCGCTGTTGTTGTCCTCCCGATAGTTGAGGTGGCTTACGGTTTTCTAAACCGGATAAACCGACCTTTTGCAGGATATCCAACACCCGGCGATGACGCTCTTCCCGAGAAATGCCCTGGAGCAACATGATATATTCAATATTTTCTTCGACGGTTAACACTGGAATCAAATTATATGCCTGAAAAATGAAACCAATGTGATCACGGCGGAAATCAGATAATTCCTTACCGGTCAAATTTGAGAGTAAACGACCATTCAGGTATACTTCACCTTCCGTCGGTCGATCCAGTCCAGAGATCAGGTTTAGCAAGGTGGTTTTCCCAGATCCAGAAGGACCAACGATCGTCGAGAATTCACCTTTTTCGATAATCAGATCAACTCCTCGTACGGCTTGCACAGGAATTGTCCCATCAGAATAGGTTTTTTTCAGACCTCTGGTAACAATAATTTGTCGAGTTTCAGACATATTTACCTCCAGGCTATACGTCCCACAGCACCTGCTACATACTTTTCCTGAGAGAATTAGCTGGTGACATTCGAGCCGCATAAATTGCCGGATAAAACCCACTGATGATTGTGCACAGAAATACCCAAAGAGGATATTTTATAAATTGTATCAATTGTAATTCTGGATAAATGAGTTCACGAAATGTGATTCCTGAAAACTCGATACCGGTATAATCGAGACCAATCTGTCCGACCAGATACGTGGAAGCCAAACCCAAAATATTTCCTAAAACGATACTGATGAGGGCCAGCGAAGCCGCTTCCAGAAGAAGGAGACGAGCAACACTCCAGGGTCGAGTTCCCACTGCCCGCAATACACCAAACTCAAACATACGTTCATGAATGGACATAAAGAGGGTATTTATGATACCTAATGCCACCACGCCGAACAGAATAAGTCCAATCATCAACGTACTGAACTGAGTTAATTCTAAAACTGCTTCCATCTGGGGCATAATAACTGTCCAGCTTTCAGCTACATTACCATTTTCGCTATATTGTTTCCAGAATTGTAAATTTTTATCAATCCCAAAACGGGTTTCGGTAAATTGTATCGCTATCTCATGTGCCTGTTCTCCCAAACCCAACATTTCCTGGGCGTGCTTTAGTTGGATAAAGACCATTCCCTGGTCCATCTCTGGTATATTAAAATGATAAATCCCGGATACTCGAAACATTTCCTGGGCTAATTCACCACTTTGTATCCGAGCGACAGTTATTACAACTCGATCACCAATGTCAACAGCTAAAATTTCTGCAAGTTTGCTGCCCAGTAAAAGATTTCTGGGATTCTCATCCGCAAAAAAACTACCGCGCTGGATCGCTTCATCCAACTGAGATACATCTTTTTCCAACTGTGGATCGATACCTACTATATTGACAGCCTGGACATCTGCTGGAGAGGAGATCATTCCCATTGACATAGCCCGTACAGAATAGGCCTTGACAATTTTTTCTTGCCTCAAATTCTCAATAATTACGGGCAGATTGTGGATCGTCAATTCAGGATCCTGTGTTTGCCGGTAATCCTGGCGATGAATTTGTCCTTCTCCCATATACGATAAGGTGGCGGAATGAATCATATTCTTTTCCATACCAATGACCAGTGCATCAGTAAATATTAGAGACGCCAGCCCCAATCCAATTGCTGTTCCGGCAATATAGGTACGCCTTTTATTCCGAAAAATATTACGCCAGGCCAGTTTAATCCAGATCATTCTCATTCCTATAACTAATGAGTCCTCATGGCGACCGCCGGTTCGGTGCGCGCGGCTCGGATGGCCGGGAAAATGCTGACGAAAGATGTAGCTAAAAGAATGGTCATGGCCGGAATATATAAACTTCGAGCGGTTACCATGGTATACATGGTCTTAAATTCTACTCCACCATAAGTAAATGTTTGGGGCATATTGATTCCCTGCTGAGAAAAGTAATAGTTCAGGACCAATCCTATTATGGCTCCAACAAATATGCTAATCCCTGCCAGGATATTTACTTCCAGAAGAACCATTCTGAAAATCTGTTGAGGTCTGGTGCCGACTGCTTTCAGCAGACCATACTCTCGTTGTCGCTCCAGCACTGACATCAACACTGTATTCAGCACTCCTACGGCTACAATCAGCATAATGATTAACAGCATAACCCACATACCCTGGACATCGGCTTGCATGGCCTGATAAAACGCTTTGGCGAACTCCTGCCAGCGGGAGACTTCCAGTTCGGGCCTATTCAACGTATTACGAATCCGCTCCGCCATCACCGTCACTGCTGACAGTTTCTTTATGACCACCGCAATTTCATGAACTTTACCTTCCAAAACGAACAATTCCTGAAAATCATGCAGGTGCAGATAAAATGAAGTTCGGTCACTCACGGCATCCCTGGTTTCAATAATTCCAGAGATGATATAAAGGTCGTTAGCAATCGATCCATCGGCTGCCTGAGAAACTACTACCACTTCATCTCCTATTTTCGCTCTCAGCACTTGAGCTAAAGCTTTACCAAGAATAGCTTCATGCGCGGGGGACAATGAAAAGGGAGATCCATCAATAATTTTTTTATCAAAACGGGTAGTCCGATTCTCCAACTGAGGATCGATACCGATAATACGGGTCCCCGTGCTATTTTCTCCCACTGAAATCAATCCGGAAGCAAAGGCTCGAGGCGACCAGCTCTCGACCCCTGACAATTCTGAAATTTTTTGCCCTATTTGTTGATAATCATCGATGGTCTTATACAGTGAAGGACGATCCCGATAATCTCCCCAGTGAATTTGAATGTGACCGAGTTGATTACGAGTGAACATATTGATGATGAAACTATAAGAACCATCAGACCATCCGATAGAAAAAGAAGCGAGAGCAAAACCACCAAACATCGTTAATGTGGTAAGAATAGTTCGACGCTTTTGTCGGAAGATATTTCTAAAAGCAATCTTGAGCAACATTTTTATTGTTCATTCAAAGCCGTCACAGATCTAAGATTTCGCAAACTAAAGATATCCTTGTCCAGCGTGATATCAAACTTGAGTTCTATATACCTTAAGATGGTTTTTTTCCCTTTTTCCTTTCGCGGAATGAGTTCCATCACACTAGGAATGAGGCGATCATCCATTAGTTTCATTTCCAGATAGTTAATGACCCGCATGAGTTGATTTTTTTCATCAAAGTACCATTCTTTGAGTGGAAGATAATCCTTCGTTCGCACTTCCATCACAATCTCTTTCCAAACAATGGGTAAATTTTCTTTGGGAATACAACGAATATAGACAGATCCTTCTCGAGCTGTGTCTGGGTACATAAAGTTATAATCATAATCTTCCAGCAGAGAAAATTCATTGACCAGATCATCATTCGTAAAATCCGATCCCATCCAGGAACTCATCATCATCGATGGGGGAATTTTGATCACTTTGTTGGTTTTGGGCAAATAGTTCCACATTTCATTTTTGATCCTCAGCGTAGACATGCCCTGTTCTTTTTTGGGCTCAATGATGCGAATAAAGGTTTTTTCCTTTCCTTCCGTCCACACTTTCATTTTTAGTGTGCGTTCCCAGTGCGGAGTGACGATGACCATTTCCACCAGCGCATAGCTCGAATTGGACCGATATAATTCATCAATTTTTTTGACGATGTCAATGACATTGTCTGATGGAGGTTTAGATTGCAGAATACTTAGTGATAAGAGGCAGAAGATAATGATTTTGGGAGGCTGCATTTAATTTCCTATCAAGATATTTATAACAAAAAGTTCCTACTAAAGTAATGAATTTTTTGGAAAAAATAAATATTTTTTAAGGAAAGATCGAAGGATGATTAAAAGATCATAATGGTATTTAAGATGAAAGATAATATATATAACATTTATTATTTATTTATAATATTTTATATATTTATTTTGATTTATAAATTTTTCTTATGTAAATTGAATTAGTTTTCAGGCTGACAAAGCAAGTAAAGGATTTTTATATCAAAAAAATTGGCGATTATACTAAATAATCAAACTGAGCTCATTCACCTGACTCAATTCACTGAGCAGTAGATACTTCCATGCAGGAATACTATACCACTAAAGATCTCTCACAAAAATTAGGAATTAAAGAAGCTACCATTCGTAAATGGGTATTCGACCGAAAGATTCCTCACTATAAAATTGGAGGAGGTAAAGGATTGTTATTATTTAAAATAAATGAAATCGAAGAATGGTTAAACCGACAGCGGGTTAAGCCACATGTAAAATTGAAACTTGAGAAATAACTCTCACTCAGTTTCAAATATGACAATGATTCATATTTTGGAGGGCACTATGAAATCACGGAACAAAGTTAATCACCCCATTAAAACCAAGATTAAGATCAAACTGAAAATTAAACTTAAATGACCTTATTTAAATAAACCAGATTATTTGCAAAAATTAAATCCCATTTGAGCCCCCCTCCTCTGCCTGTATTCATTCAAATGGCAAGGCAGGTGTTGAGAGACCCTTTCATTCCGTTTCATTACTCTGTTTTCCCTTTAGATCGCACTGACAAAGCATTCATTTTTTCAGCAAAATTCTTGAGTATGTAAATAGTGCTGGAATCCGATACAAAAACTGAGTTTCGTCCTTGCGGTTCATGGGGCGGATCTCCGCTGTAAGGATCCCCTTTTTGCCATCTGGTTTCTACAGGGTCTCGGGGAACACTTTCCCCTCCCCAGGCCCAGAAATTGCTTCCCACCAGAGGCCCACCTGCCAGAGAAATTTCATAGATAAAGTTTAATACCTCATTAAAATAAAGATCTCTATAATGAGTAGAAGTGTGTGGTGAATAGGAATGCTGGTCACGGGTAAGTCCGAATTCTTCAAATACTAAAGGTTTCCCGATGGCTTCGGCCAGTTCCACATGTTTTTGCATATAGGCCAGTGCTTTCTTAAGAGCGTCAGGATAAGTCGCTTCGGCATTCAAAGGATCAAACCAATTCCAATTGTATGCCCAGAGATGGGCAGTCAAATAGTCAATATAGGGATAGAGGTGAATCTCCTGATACAACTGCTCTGAATCCATACACCCAATCGTTCCTTCATTACCGGTTGAAACCAGGTGATTGGGATCAAGAGATTTGATAAAACTGGCGGTCTCTTCAATCCATCTGCTGTATATATCAAAATTTTCCTTACCTTCTTCACCCCAGCCCGGACGCGGTTCATTGGCCAATTGCCAGGCCATGATGGTCGGATCCTCCCGGTAAACCTCAAACGTATAATTATTTTTTCGCTCGATTAACATTTTGACATATCGGTGGAACGATTGATTGGCTCTTTCATTCCAATAAAAACGTGCACTGAATTTCATCAAATCAATATAACTGTATTGAGGGTAAAAAGGATTGGGAATCTCGGTTTTTTCAGCCCATGATACATATTGCGCCATACCGCCCGACCATTCCCAGTAATTATTCAGATAAATGACCGCATACATCCCACGTTTTTCCATTTCCGCTAACAGAAAATCCAGTCCATCCAGTAACACCTCATCATAGACTGCTAATTCATGTTGTATAGCCGGTTGAACTGTATTCGGCTGTTTATTCCCTTCAGAAGCTCCCAGAATACGCAAATTGTTTATACCGATGGAGTGGAGAAAATCGAGTTCACGGAGGAGCCTCTCCCGATCTCCGCCTTCACCTCTTGAACCCAAATTACACCCATACCATAAATTGGTGCCTAAAAAATAATAAGGTACCCCATTGATCTCAAAGTGAGTTCCTTTCACTTTTACAAAACCAGTTTGTTCCGAGGAAAATGAACATCCATACAGGATCGAACCAATTATCAGCAAATATTTAAAAATATAGCGATTCACTGATTTACCTTCCTTTACTTTTGACTATTGTATTTTTTTCTAAAGGCATTAACTATTGACTGTATTTTGTAAATAAATCTTTTTTATCCAAAATAAGTTTTGAGTCGAGAGCGGGTATCATTAGAAGGTAAACAGATTTCAGCTATTATAAATCGTGGTAATTTACATTATAAGATTTCTAAACTGATGACTAGAAAATTTTATTCGTATTATTCTTTTTGAAGATGTACTCTCTAATAATGTAATAAGATCGGCCTTTTTTGTTGATAAATGTGCTACTAAGGTGATTAAAAGAAGAATAAAGTTTTTCAATTTTCCATACAACCATATTTTCTCTAATTGTAGGCTGAGTAGTCAATCAGAAAAAACACCAATACCTGTACTCTCATTTTTTTCATGCTTACCTATGGCCATAAAAAATACACTAAGGTTATCAAAAGAAGAATAAAGTTTTTCAATTTTCCACGCAACCATATTTACTGCCTCTAAAAAATGCCGATTTCTTCTGGAACTCTTACTTATTGAGAACAACAATTAGATAAATAATCCTGAGAATAAGGGAACGGGCACCAAATTGATTTAAAAAATCAGTTTTTTAAGATAGAATTTTTCAGAGCTATATTTATCCGCTTATCGAATCAGCATCATCTGGACAGCCTGTTGTTCCTGCCCTTTCTCCCCGATAGCAGTAAGACGATAAAAATAGATTCCACTCGGCGCATCCTGGCCATTGGTGAAAGTACCATTCCAATCAAAACTATATATCCCGGCAGATTTATACAGAAAACTGTGTTCCAGTACCTTCTGTCCATTGACATTAAAGAGCACACTTTCCACCCGGGCAGGTTGAAATAAGCGATAGGAAATGCGGGTTGTTGAATTGAAAGGATTCGGGAAATTTTGATTGAGAGTGAAGGTGTTTGCCATTGAAGTTCCCGCGCCGCTTTCTTTCCAACCTGTATAGGGATTCAGTTGAATTAATTCAATTCCATCACCCGTTCCCAGATTTCGCGTGTATTGTTTGTTGACAGAATCGTTCCAGTGTTCATGCACCCCTAAACTTGGTATGGTGGTGCCATCATTTTCCGGATCATAGATCAAACTATCGGGCCAGCAGGTAGAATCGGCTGCCTGATGTAAATAATCATCCACTCCTACCATTTGCGGATAAGTCGCTAACCCACGCTGCGGAGTAAATTCACTGCGCAGGAAATCAAATCCCACAGACTCGATGGCCACCGGATCAAGAGAGACAAAAATCGAGGACATCCAATCGTTGTTAAATGGAGTCATCCACCATTTGTCGGGATCATCGATTTCGTAATCAGAAGTCCACAGACCATCCATCACATAGATAAGATTTTTCTTTCCCAGCAAATAATGACTCATAAGATCCACCTGTACACGATACAGACCATATCCTTCCCGACTGGGATTATTAGCTTCCGGTGCCACTAAACCACCATGCAAATGGTTGGCATTATCACGAGTATGTGATCCAAAATGATTTTTAGGAAAGGCCGTTATACCAGCATGTTTATGCCCTTTTAATGTTGGAATATTAATCAGATAGTCAACTTCCTCAAAAATGGTATACAAATAATCGTCGTATATGGGTGGTCCATAAGAACCATTGCTGCGTAAAACAGCGCCACGATCTGAGTAAAATATTCTGGCAGTCTGACTGACTTGAACGGGTTCTCTTCCGGCCCATCCATTATGATCCAGATAATGTACATTTGGAAATTCTGGATGCCATAAATCATAACAATGTTTATAAATATGTTTCATCGGATCACCAATAAAAATATTCTCCTGTGGAATCCCGGCTTTAGTCACCAGTTGCCGTAACATAGCCAAAACCAGGTGAGGGGAAGTTTCTGAGACTCCGTAATACTGATTATAAATTTTAGATAAGTTGACAGGATTGATATTGCCAGACCAGGCGCTGGTTGCATTGATTTTTAGAAATATTTTCTGTCCCGACTGATACCCCATATTTCCAAAACCCTGTTGCTGATTATAGAAATGAAAAATAGCATCCCAGGCCTCTTGATCACTGGCCTGTCCAGTCACCGCACGTAATGCCTGAGATAACATGCTGTCTATAACTTCCTGATTATTGTTTTCACTCAAGAACCACCCATGGCCATAGGCTCCCGGTACACACTCATCACGAGTGGCATCAGGATTATGAACCCAGACCACCCGACCTGGAAATATTCCCTCGGCTTGCCCAATCGGTTGATTGGGCACATGATATGTTTGCTGGAATTCGGCTTGCAAAGGTTTAGGATCGGTGGTGAGAACCAGAAATGCTCCCAATAAAAATACTCCGATGGCAAGAAAACCCCACAAATATTTTGACTGTGAAAACCATTTCTTCGCTGTACGGTATCCCAGCCAGGAAATTCCCCAGGCGCCAACATAGGAAATAAAAGCTGAAGCCAATGGAAAAGCGGTTTTCATGCACGGATAATGTGCTCGGCTTGGTTTGGGAATAATCCGGATAACCATCCATAACAATGCCAAAAATCCAAGTATCGGCAAAAATAATTTTGAAGAGATCCACCCATTTTTTCTTTTCATGGTTGCTAATTGACAGGGATAATTTTCAACATGGTGATGATGTGTCCGTTTCATTGATATTATCTTTCAGATTATTTTAATGACTTTACAATTTTCATCGAATCAAAATTTATTACAGATTAAATTCTACTATTCAAGAAATTTCGGCACATATTTTCAGATTTCTAAAATAAATATACTTTCTGAAATAACCATCATCTAAAGAAATTTTTTATTTTATTTATCATCAAATCACTTTCTACCGCATGATTCTTTGGATCATCGAGTCTAGGTAGCGAGCGTATATAACTATATATTTTAACAGTCAAATTTAATTTTCAGAAAAATTTTGATCTCACACTTTTAGGATTTAATTCTATAACAACGAGTCATGGATTTTTCTGAGGATTTGGTGACATCCGGGTGATTTATCGGATAGCGTCATTATATTTGAGGAGAACGTCTATATAGATATGAGTTGATAAAAACAAAAAACCTCTCTAAAGGGAGAGGTTTGAGCAGTAGCGCGTACGGGAGTTGAACCCGTGTTATCCGCCGGCTGGCGGACGTCCTGGACCACTGGAAGGATGCCTTATCCTCGGCCCCTCTCCCGCACACATTAATAAAATTGATCGGAACTATTGAGTTTAGTGATGCTTCACTTTGAAATTGGGAATTCCACAGCGGATTACAGGAAAAACCTTTCCCTAATGAAAGGA
>Ga0067045_1027554_pt1 | contig 93895 bp, 78 predicted proteins | sample TerdegcTABiofilm_FD_59184 | JGI IMG/M metagenome (GOLD analysis project Ga0067045, IMG submission 59184) | Combined Assembly of (Gp0054472, Gp0054536) Wastewater bioreactor microbial communities from Singapore -Terephthalate degrading...
ATATAAAATGAGCCATCCAATTGACTTTGAAGAATATATACAGTATAGATCATAAAAAAAGGGGAATTATTTTTCCCCCTCTCCTGCGGTGCGGACGGGACTCGAACCCGCGACCCCCGGCGTGACAGGCCGGTATTCTAACCAAACTGAACTACCGCACCTTTTATTTTTTTCAATTAAGGCCGGTTTTCTAATCCCGATTTATCGGGATAACTACCGCACCCTGATTAAAAAGCGTTGCAAAAATAATCGGATTTTTCAATTCTACAAAATCAATCACTGAAAATAATTTTTATGACATTCCTTTCTTTTGATTGATTTAATTCTGATTAAATAAAAAATGATTATGAATGAGATAGTAAGTGAAATTTTTCATACGAATGGATTCCGGAAACAGATGAAAAAATTCTTGTTACTAATTCGTTACTTTCGGCTTTGGATGTATATACAACACATCCTCCTTCATCTGTACCTTTTTCTGCCTCTCCTTACATTTGGAAATGTAAACTCCGGAGAAAATAAATAAAACCAGGAATATCAAAATTTTGAAAGGCAGACTTCTGATTAATTCAAGTATGAACCAGTCTTTTTTCATATCCGGCCTGAAACTGATTATTTTAAAGACACTGCATCTTAAACAAAAGTTGCCTATGATATCTCACTTACTAAAACACCTGTCCCTGAGATGGCAAATCAAAAATAATAAATTTATATTAAAATAAAAAACGTAATTAATTTTTAATCAGTTAACAATAAGCATTAAATGTTGTTTATTTCCGGTTTGACGGGTTACGGAAAAAACTGAAATTAACCCTTCCGTATTTTCTGTGTTCATAGAAAAACGGATGGTTAAAAAATTTAATTTCGCTGGGATGCTCTATTATTAAAAACCCTTCCTCGGTCAATATATTGCTTTCAAGTACCATATCGGGTATTTCCCTTAACCATGGCAGGTCATAGGGAGGATCGGCAAATATAATATCATATTTATGCCTGCAAACCTTTAGAAAATCCCTTACATCAAGCCTCAATGGCTTTATGTTCTCAATTTTTAATGCCTTGATATTATGTCTGATGAAAGAAATATTGTAACGATCGAATTCCACCAGATGAACCATTCTTGTACCCCTCGAAACAAACTCAAAGCTTATGCTTCCGGTACCTGAAAAAAGATCAAGCACGTTAATTTTTTCAAAATCAACCCTGTTCGAAAGAATATCAAACAAGCCTTCACGGGCAAAATCCGTTGTCGGCCTTGCCCTTATATTATCGGGCAATTTAATGTTTCTGCCCTTGTATTTTCCGCTTATTATTCGCAATTTATTATTCCAAATAAATTAATAAACCTGTGGAGAGGTATTTCATAAAAAACATGACTGAACGAAAACTTTCCTGAAGGTACTGAGAAATTTATGTTCTTGATATACAGCGACAGTGTCGAATTAAGGTCATCGTACCTTTCGGTTATCCCGCTTAAATTAACAGTTATATCACCCTGAATCCCCAGCGTTTTAAATACATTCAAAACAAAATACATAATATCAGATATGTTTCTGTAATTGAATGTATTCGCGTACTGCAGAGTCAGGTCGCGGAAAATAATCAGATTGAAAAAATCATTTTCAATATGAAGATGAATATAGTGTCCCGGCTGTGATTTCATTGCATAAAACATCTGACTGAAAAGCGGACGAAGATGATGAGCCGGATAGACCGCAGGAAAAAATTTCATTATCGTATCAAAAAGAGGCTTTGAAACTCCGAATATCAGAAATGAATCATTTTCAGTCAGTTTGTTTGCCATTATTACCATGTTTTCCTGTTCTCCATGGTTGAAATAGAAATATTCATCTCTTCTGGCCGGATCATACAATGGTGAGGGCACAAGAGTGAATCCGGCAGAAGGCATTACCACAAATTCTTTATTGTACTTTTTTATAAGAAAATCATCGCCTGCAATTATTTCGGCAATTTGTTCATGATTGAACTTGCTGTTTTCATCGGGGGTATACGACCTGAGCAAAATATACCTGTTTCTGACAATGTCAAGGATGCAATATGAAAGCTCGTTATAACCTGCCTGAAGCGACAGAATATAATTACCCGTCGAGTTTATGTCGAGTGTCTCGTCAAATACTTCCAGAAGCGTCATAATTCTTCATTTCAATACTCTTTTGCATCTTTTCGATATTCTTCTGTTTTATGTGATTAAAATTCAATTATCAGAAGAACCGGGTTACAAAAGAGAGTATTACAAATATAAATTAAAGAATGATTATGTTTACAAAAGAAAAAATTATACTGTCGTTGATGCGTGAGAATTTGATATATAATCAGTTAATTAAGCACCTGGACAATATTCCCACTGATGACCAGGCAGCTGCAATGAGAAAAATAGCATCATTTCTATGTGATAATACTCAGGATATAGTATTTCTGCTTACCGGTTATGCAGGAACCGGTAAAACAACACTAATAAGTTCGGTTGTAAGAACTCTTGAGCTTCTGCGAATGCGTTCTGTACTACTGGCTCCCACGGGAAGGGCAGCAAAAGTCCTTTCGTCATTCACAGGCAGACAGGCATTCACTATCCATAAGAAAATATACCGCCAGAAATCCTCAAAGGAAGGTATCGGGCAATTTGTGCTCGATAGAAATCTGTCAAAAGATACTATATTCATAGTTGATGAAGCATCAATGGTTTCAAATAATCCTGCTGAAATGTCCATTTTCGGCAGCGGCCGTCTTCTTGAGGATCTTATGGAATATGTTTATACAGGCACAAACTGCAGGTTGATGCTTGTGGGAGATACAGCGCAACTGCCTCCTGTTGGTTCAACTGTCAGCCCGGCACTTGACCCTGTAATTATGAGTGAATTCGGATTTAAAGTCATAACATCCGAACTGCGCCAGGTTCTGCGGCAAAGCGAAAAATCCGGAATACTGATGAACGCTACAAGGATAAGACAGCAAATCACGGATAATAACCTGGCAAGACCAGCTATAGATAATATAAATTACAGTGATATCATCAGACTTTCAGGAAATGACCTGATAGAGGAAATAACATCTTCATACGAAAAATGCGGGCTGGACGGAACAATTATCGTGGTTAATTCAAATAAACAGGCAAATAATTATAACGATGGAATACGCAGCCGGATTTTTTTCAGGGAGGAAGAAATAAGTCCGGGCGATATGGTTATGGTTGTTAAAAACAATTATTCACTTGCCGATGAAGAAGATCCTTGCCGGTTTATTGCTAACGGTGATATTGCAGAAGTATTGAGGATAAGGAAATATGAAGAAAGATATGGTTTCCGGTTTACAGAAATGTCTTTGAGATTTCCCGATTACAACATGGAAGTGGATACGAAAGTAATGCTGGATGTGTTGCATCTTGACTCGCCAGCGCTTCCTTCTGATAAAAGCACCGAGCTTTTTAATGCACTTGTTCAGGAATACAGCCATATCAGAAATAGAAGAAAAATATATGATACTATACGCGAAGACCCGTACTTTAATGCATTGCAAATAAAATTCGCTTATGCGGTAACATGTCATAAGGCACAGGGGGGACAATGGGAGAGGGTGTTCATTGATCAGGGAATGTTTAATCGTGCTGAGATTACCCTTGATTATCTGAGATGGCTCTATACTGCAATTACCCGGGCCACTGAAAGAGTTTACCTCGTTAATTTCAGCGATGGATTCTTTGAAATATGATGCTTCTGCCCGGAAGCGTCATGAATGTTTCGGGTTAAACATTTTTTCAGCGGTCACCTGTGCCATCTGCGGGAAACACTTTCAGCGCCAATCTGCGCCATCTGCGGGGAACACTTTCAGCGCCAATCTGCGCGATCTGCGGGAAACACTTTCAGCGCCAATCTGCGCAATCTGCGGGAAGCACTTTCAGCGCCAATCTGCGCGATCTGCGGGAAACACTTTCAGCGTCAATCTGCGCGATCTGCGGGAAACACTTTCAGCGCCAATCTGCGCCATCTGCGGGAAATATACTATTCCCCTATAATTTTGACTAACACCCTTTTCCGGCGCTTTCCGTCAAATTCACCGTAAAAAATCTGTTCCCACGGACCAAAATCAAGCCTGCCGTCGGTTACTGCCACAACAACTTCTCGTCCCATAACCTGCCGTTTAAGATGAGCATCGGCATTATCTTCGTATCCGTTGTGCATATACTGGCTGTATGGTTTTTCGGGAGCCAGCTTTTCAAGCCATACCTCAAAATCGTGATGCAGTCCGCTTTCATCATCATTGATGAATACGCTAGCTGTGATATGCATGGCATTCACCAGACACAGTCCTTCTTTTATTCCGCTTTCAGCAAGACACTTTTCTACTTCTCCCGTGATATTTATAAAAGCCCTGCGTGTGGATGTATTAAACCAGAGTTCTTTTCTGTAAGATTTCATATTCAAACATGTTTTATTTTCTTATTTTGACTACAAGAATCCAGTCATTACCGTTCCCTGTTGAAGGTGGGGTGTAGGTCTTTATTGACTTAACATCGGCCGAATGAATTGTAAAATATGTACCATATCGCGGATCAAACCATTCTTCGGTTATACGGTTCGATGATAGCGGGTCGAGGTTTAATGTAAATGGCTCACCCATAGGGGAGTAGGCAATAAGGCACGAACCATCGTCGGTGATGGCTGCCCTTATTTTGCCCGGACCATTCGTAGGTCCGTCAATTAAAAGTTCTTGTGCGGGCCTCAGCTTATACCATGAATGCGATTCAAAAAATTTCCGCAAATGCATCATGTTAAATGAACCGGGATGATTAATGGCTTCATACCATGGGATATTGGCACCTATGACATTTCTTTCGCCCTCGCGCCACATCTGCCATATATTATTATTACCGTATGTATGGCCGCATGCACCTGCAAAAATTGACCAGTAGGCAGCTGTTCTGGCGTCATAATCGGTAAATTTCACGGCAGGGTGGTTCCCCTGGTAATAAAAGCCGGTCATTATATTCTCGTAACGTGGTTCTCCGTCGAGAGTTGGTTTTACGGGTTTCAGTTTATAATCCAATTCGGCAAAAATGCCATTGTCGAAGCCTTTTGCAGCATGCGACGACTGATACATATTAAGATCGAGCCATGGGGAGTTATGAAAGAAATCAGAAGAACGGCCGGGACCTCTCGGATGATAGGTTATCAGATGAAATCCTTCATCACCTGCCCTTAGTCCCAACGCCATTGATTCAATAATTGCCTTTTCCACTTCATTGTCAGGATTCTGATCTCCTCCGAGTATCCATATAATTGGTTTGTTTTTGTAACGCTTTCCAAGGAACTCTCCATACTTACGCGCATTTTCAGGGGTAAAAATCCGCCTCTTGTTTTCAGGGTTTGTTTTCCAGTATATGCCCCATGTCGGAAGTAGACCTATCTGTAAACCCAGCATTTCAGCCTTGTTCACTATGTAGTCAATATGTCTGAAATAGGCTTCATTGGATTTGGACGGATCTTTATCAATAAGCGGAAAATCACCGTATGCATTCGGCCTGGTTTCCCCTTCAAGCTCGGCAATGGCAACAGCCTGAATAACAGTGAAACCTTTCTTTGCCCGGTCTTCAAGATAGAAATCGGCTTCTTCCCTGTTTAACCTGTGGAAAAGCTCCCAGGCAGTATCACCCAGCCAGAAAAATGGCGTTCCATCGATATATTCAATATATCTGCCATTCTGTGATACACGTAGCTGTATGTTTTTCCTTCCCTGATTGTTCCAGATGTTTTTTACAATCTGAGAATTACCTGAATTACAGATTGCAAATAACAAAATCAAAGTTGCAAGTAAACGTATCATGGGATCATTGTATTTAATTTATGCTGTTCCTTATCGAATAGGTTATCATAACCTGTTTGATGTTTTGCCACATACCGCCGCGGGTGATAGCTGTTAAGTTTATGTCATAATAGCTTCATATCCTTTATGATTAAGTCAATTCTTTCATCAAGCATCTTCATCTTATTTTCAAATTCATTTGCTGATTCCAGCCTTGTATTTACTGAAAAGTAAAATTTTATTTTTGGTTCAGTTCCTGACGGCCTTACGGATATTTTTGAACCGTCCTCAAGGAAAAACTGAAGCACATCGGATTTAACAAGGTCTATTTGACTTGTTTTTCCGGTTAATTTATCCGTTGATATCAGTTTTTCATAATCATTAATTTTTACAACTCTGCTGTTGTTTATTTTCTGTGGTGGGTTATTCCTGTAGGTGTGCATCATCGCTTTTATCTCCCCGGCACCTTCTTTACCTTTCCTGACAATATTAACAAGTTTTTCCAGGTAGAGTCCGTATTTAACATAAATGTCAATTAGCATTTCATACAGAGTCATTCCTCTGCTTTTGGCCCATGCGGCGGTTTCGGCAATAAGTGCACATGATCCGACAGCATCTTTGTCACGCACATAATCACCCGGTAAATAACCATAACTCTCTTCACCCCCTCCGATATATTTCTTTTTGCCTTCAAGTTTTCTTATTAATTCCGCAAAGTATTTAAATCCGGTGAGCACATTGAAACATTCGACATTATGGCCTTCGGCAATACTATCAAGCAGGTCTGAAGTTACTATGGTCTTGATAACATATTCATTTCCCCGGTAAAGGTTTTTTTCCTTAAATTGCGACAGTGTGTAGTACATTAACAGGGCGGCAGTCTGATTCCCGTTTAAAAGTTCGTAGGTTCCCTTTGATGTTTTTACAGCAATACCCAGCCTGTCTGCATCAGGGTCGGTAGCCATTACAAGTTCGGCACCGGTTTTCTGTGCTGTCGCTATCGCCATTTTTAATGCGTCTTTTTCTTCCGGATTGGGCGATTTTACGGTTGGGAAATTTCCATCAGGGATATCCTGCTCGGGTACATGTATAATGTTTCTGAATCCGAACATCTTGAGTGCTTCAGGTACAAGCACAACACCTGTTCCGTGGATAGGAGTGTAAACTATTCCCATATCCCGGTATTGCTCAATAATATCCGGATTAAGTCTTATTTTAAGTATTTCATTAAGAAATAGTTTGTCTGTTTCTTCTCCAAGAATCCTTATTTTTGACCTGTCGGCATCGAAACGTATCTCTTTTACTGATTTGATTTTTCTTACTTCCTCTATAATTCCTTTGTCATGAGGAGGCACTACCTGGCCGCCATCTTCCCAGTAGGCCTTATAGCCGTTATATTCAGGCGGGTTGTGTGAAGCAGTGACCACCACTCCGCTTTTACAGCCGTAATACCTTATGGCAAATGACAACTCCGGGGTGGGTCTAAGAGATTCAAAAAGAAGTACTTCAAATCCGTTTGCCGAAAATATCTCTGCTGCCGTTTCCGCAAAATAACGGCTGTTGTTTCTGCAATCGTGGGCGACAGCTACTTTTATGTCAGTATTGCCGAAACATTTTTTCAGGTAATTTGCCAGCCCCTGTGTAGCCATACCAAGGGTATAGATGTTCATTCTGTTTGTTCCGGCACCCATTATTCCGCGAATTCCGCCGGTTCCAAATTCAAGGTCCTGGTAGAACGCATCAATCAGTTTTTCTTCATCACCCTCCAGCATCTCTTTTACTTCCTTTCTCGTTTCTTCATTAAATTCCTCACTGAGCCATGTCTGTGCCTTTTTTCTTATTTCATCTAGTGTCGTCATTTTCAATTAATTTAGGTTATCTAAAATATCTTTTCTTTTTTCATCTGCCGGATGCATCTTTCCAGACTTACATCCCATGCAGGTATTTTAACGCCGTAATTCTCCGCGATTTTCTTTTTTGACATCACTGAAAAAGCTGGACGTACAGCTTTTGCCGGAAATTCTCCGGTGGTTACAGGCTCAACTGTGCAATCTAAACCTGTTAACTTTATTATGGCCTGGGCGAATTCGAACCATGTACAGGAGCCTTCATTAGAGTAATGATAAATTCCTCCATTGAAAGCTGCCTCATTCGAATTGACATCAGAAACGATTTTCATAATGGCTTCTGCCAGATCTGATGCCCAGGTCGGAGAACCTTTCTGGTCATTTACTACTTTAAGGTGACCGTTTTCCCTGGCTTTCCTGATAATAGTCTTAACAAAATTATTACCATAAACAGAATAGAGCCATGAGGTTCGTATTACCATCGACCATGGATGCCTGAGCGCATGCTTTTCACCTTCGAGTTTTGACGAGGCATAGACTGAAAGCGGATTCGGAGTATCTGTCTCCCTGTATGGTTCACGGGAGTTCCCGTCAAAAACATAATCTGTGGAAATATGAATTAATCTGCAGGTTGTATCTGTAATCGTATCAGTCAGATTTTTAACGCCTTCTGCATTTATTTTATATGCAAGTTCCTTTTCATCTTCGGCTTTATCAACATAATTATATGCAGCGCAGTTGATTATCCAATCCGGCTTTTTTAATCTGATAAACTCTCTGGTTTTTAAAGCTTCGGTGATATCGAGTATGTCTATGTCTGTAAAAACAAAATCATAACCGAAAAATCCGGATGAGATTTTTTTCAGTTCGCTTCCGAGTTGCCCTTTAGAACCTGTTACAAGAATAACAGCCATTTAATTTATTTTTTTAAAAATTATTTTCAGCATTTCTGAAATGGGGCAGATTTTTATCTTTCTCACTTATAATTGCTTCTTTAATGTCTATAATCCAGTCAATTCCCAGAGTAGGATCAATTGGTAGAATACCTCTTTCATAAGAAGGATTGTATAAATTGTCACATTTATACAGCACTATGGCTGTTTCGCTTAATACCGAGAAGCCATGTGCGAATCCCCTGGGTATGAAAAGCTGCTTTTTTGATTCCGCATCGAGTTCTATGCTGTACCATTTTCCGAAAGTTTTTGATTCTCTTCTAAGGTCCAGTGCTACATCGAGTATTTTACCTTCCACCACTCTTATAAGTTTTGCCTGTTCAAAGGGCCGGAGCTGGTAATGCAGGCCTCTTATTACTCCTTTAACTGATTTTGATTCATTGTCCTGCACCGGATTAAAAGTAATTCCGGCTTTTCTGAAAACTTCCATATTGAAGGTTTCCATAAAATAACCACGTTGATCGGTAAAAATCTGTGGTTCAAGAATCAGTAATCCTTTGAATTTTGTTTCGGTAATTTTCATTTATATTTAGATTAAATCATTATTTGCTATGCGCAGAAGGTACTGACCGTACTGACTGTTTCGGTAAGGTTCCGCGAGTCGTATAAGTTGCTCTTTTGTGATAAAACCTCTTTTATATGCTATTTCCTCTATGCAAGATGCTTTGAGTCCCTGCCTCTGTTCGAGGGTTGCTATAAAGTTAGATGCCTGGAGCAGGCTGTCAAAAGTTCCGGTATCGAGCCATGCCATACCCCGGCCTAACAGTCTCAGTTTTAATTTACCCTCTTTGAGATACATGCAATTGATATCAGTTATCTCAAGTTCGCCTCTAGCTGAAGGTTTAAGAGATTTTGCTTTTGCAACCACGGTGTTGTCGTAAAAATAAAGCCCTGTAACGGCATAGTTGGATTTTGGTTGGGCAGGCTTTTCTTCAATACTTAATGGTTCCATCCGGCTGTTAAATTCAACCACACCATAACGTTGAGGATCTGTTACATAATATCCGAAAATACATGCTCCATTTTCGAGTTTTGCAGTTTCAAGAAGAATATCACCAAATCCGTGTCCGTAGAAAATGTTATCACCCAGAATCATACAAACCGTGTCGTTGCCTATAAATTTTTCTCCTATTATAAATGCCTGTGCCAGACCTCCGGGATGAGGTTGTTCGGCATACGAGAAATTTATTCCCAGGGAAGATCCGTCACCCAGAAGATTTCTGAAAACCGGAAGGTCCCTTGGTGTAGAGATAATTAAAATTTCCCTTATTCCGGCAAGCATCAGTACCGAAATAGGGTAATAAATCATCGGCTTATCATATACTGGAAGTATCTGCTTGCTTATTGCATTGGTAATCGGATAAAGTCTCGTTCCAGACCCCCCGGCAAGTATAATACCTTTCATGAGAAAAAACTTTATAAGTATTTTAATGTCAATATATTTATTGTCTTCCTATACCGTAGTAAACGAAACCTGCTTTTCGGACTTCTGACGGGTCGTAAATATTTCTTCCGTCAAAAACAACTTTTCCACACATTATTGCAGACATTTTCCCGAAGTCAGGAAGTCTGAATTCTGGCCATTCGGTTACCATCACCAGTGCGTCGGCTTCTTTAACTGCGTCGTACTGGTCGGATGCGAAGGTAATTCTTTTTCCAAGAACCTTTTCGGCTTCCTTCATCGCAGCAGGGTCGTATGCTTTTACAACGACACCTTCCGAAAGGAGTCTGTTAATCAAATATATCGAAGGAGATTCCCTTATGTCGTCGGTGTGTGGTTTGAAGGATAGCCCCCATACCCCGATTTTCTTTCCTTTAAGGTTATTATTGAAATGGTTTTTTATTTTAAAAAACAGTACATTTTTCTGATATTCATTTGCTTTTTCCACTGCAGAAATGACCTTCATCTCATATCCTTTTTCAGCGGCCGTTCTGATAAGTGCTTTTACATCTTTAGGGAAGCATGAGCCCCCGTAACCCGGACCCGGATACAGGAATTTGTTGCCTATTCTTGAATCACTGCCGATACCTTTTCTTACCTGGTTAATATCGGCGCCTAACAATTCGCACAGATTGGCTATTTCGTTAATAAAGCTGATTCTTGTTGCCAGCATGGCATTTGCAGCGTATTTTGTAAGTTCAGCCGAAGGGATGTCCATGTAATAAATCGGATGGTTGTTCAGAACAAATGGTTTATACAACCTGTTCATTATTTCGACTGCTCTTTCGTTATCGGTTCCGATCACTATTCTTTCGGGGCGCAGAAAGTCTTCCACGGCCGAACCCTCTTTAAGAAACTCCGGATTTGATGCCATATCAAATGGAATGTCAACACCCCTTTTTTTAAGCTCTTTCTCAATTACCTTTCTTACTTTTTCAGAAGTGCCGACCGGTACGGTGCTCTTTATCACAACCAGAATATATGATGTAATATTTTTTCCGATTTCTTCTGCTACTTTAAGAACATTCTCCAGGTCGGCGCTTCCATCTTCACCGGGCGGGGTTCCTACTGCAATAAAAACAGCTTCGGCTCCGTCGAGACTTTCTTTAAGGCTGGAGGTGAAAAACAAACGTCCTTTTTCAATGTTTCTTTTCATCATTTGTTCGAGTCCCGGCTCATATAATGGTGCTTTACCTTCTTTTAAAAGCCTGATTTTTTCATTGTCAATATCCACGCAGGTTACTGTAAGCCCCGTCTCGGCAAAACAGGTACCGGTAACTAATCCCACATAGCCGGTTCCGACAACGGTAATTTTCATAAAGTTTCTTTTAAATTTTTAATAAAATAATCATTCCGTGCAAAGATAACATATAGGATGAATTAAGAAAATTCATAAAAACATACAACTTTTATGTTCCATAATGATAGCCTGTAAAGATTATTTCTGCTGTCATGTAATTAAAAACCGCTTTAATTCTATGATGTATCGAAAAAATAATTTATCTTTGCAAACCTGTTTAAATCAAAATAATGTCTAACTTATTAATTATTAGTTTATTAATTTAAATTTATGACAAAAAGTAAGGAAAAATCAATCGATCTTGAAGGAATTGAAAAAAACGAATCAGTTGAGAAACTGGAGAAAGAACCGTCAGGAAAAGAAGTAAATGAAGAAGTGAAAGAGGAGATTGAGACTCTTTCAATCGCAGAATCTGAAACAGCTAAGTCTGGTTTAACAGAGAAATCACCTGAATCAGTTTCAGAAAAGAAGGAGAAAACCGGACATTCAAAAGCAGCCTCTGAACCCGGTTCAAAAAAGAACATCTCTGAAGAAAAAGAGACATCAGTTAAAACCGGCAAGAAAACTGAACCTTCCGCTGAAGTAAAAGAGAAAGTCATTGAAGAAAAAGTTATGCCGGGAGATGAATTCAGCTGGGATGAATTTGAGAGCAAAGAAAAGCGAATCTCACCAAAATTTGCCGAATACGAGGCAGTTTATGACAAAACCCTTTCAACAATTGCAGAAGATCAGGTTGTGAAAGGCACGGTTATTCAGATGACTAACCGTGAAGTAGTTATCAACATCGGCTATAAATCGGAAGGTGTGGTCAATCTGAATGAATTCAGATACAACCCGAATCTGAAGGTAGGCGATGTTGTTGATGTTTATGTTGAAAGTACGGAAGATAAAAAAGGTCAGCTAGTTCTTTCCCATAAAAAAGCAAGGGCTTTAAATTCGTGGGAAAGAGTGAATCAGGCTTATGAAAATGATGAGGTTATAACAGGATATATTAAATGCCGCACCAAGGGAGGAATGATTGTTGACGTTTTCGGAATTGAAGCATTCCTGCCAGGTTCGCAAATAGATGTCAAACCCATACGGGATTATGATGTCTTTGTCGGAAAGACAATGGAGTTTAAGGTTGTAAAGATCAACCATGAATTCAAGAATGTCGTAGTTTCGCACAAAGCACTTATTGAAGCAGAACTCGAACAGCAGAAGAAAGAAATAATTGCCAAACTTGAGAAAGGACAGGTTCTGGAAGGTGTTGTCAAAAATATCACATCATACGGTGTATTTATTGACCTCGGAGGAGTTGATGGGCTTATCCACATAACTGATCTTTCATGGGGCCGCATCAATCATCCGGAAGAAATTGTGCAGCTTGATCAGAAACTCAATGTTGTTATCCTTGATTTCGACGATGAGAAGAAACGCATCGCACTTGGACTCAAGCAGCTTACTCCGCATCCGTGGGATTCGCTGGATCCGAACCTCAAAGTCGGCGACAAAGTCAAAGGAAAAGTTGTTGTTCTTGCCGACTACGGTGCATTTGTTGAAATTGCACCCGGCGTTGAAGGATTGATTCACGTATCGGAAATGTCATGGTCGCAACACCTCAGAAGCGCACAGGAATTTCTTAAGGTCGGTGATGAAGTGGAAGCAGTGATTCTTTCTCTCGACAGAGAGGAAAGAAAAATGTCACTCGGCATGAAGCAGCTTAAACCCGACCCATGGCAGAATATTGAAGAAAAATATGCAGTTGGTACAAGGCATAAGGCTCGCGTAAGAAACTTCTCGAACTTTGGTGTGTTTGTCGAAATAGAAGAAGGTGTGGACGGACTTATTCATATCTCCGACCTTTCTTGGACAAAGAAAATCAAACATCCTGCCGAATTCACATCTATAGATGCTGAAATAGATGTAGTGGTGCTTGAAATTGACAAGGAAAACAGAAGATTGAGTCTTGGCCATAAACAGCTGGAAGAGAATCCATGGGATGTCTTTGAGACAATATTTACCGTTGATTCGGTTCATGAAGGTACTATTCTGGAGATATATGATAAGGGTGCCGTTATAGCGCTTCCTTATGGTGTTGAAGGATTCGCTTCACCGAAACACCTGATTAAGGAAGACGGGACAATGGCAAAAGTTGATGAAAAACTCAAATTCAAGGTAATTGAGTTCAATAAGTCGGCTAAGAAAATTGTCGTTTCTCATACAAAAGTTTATGAGGACGAGAAAAAAGCCCCGGAAGCAGCAGGTAAAAAATCGGCAGAAAAGAAAAAGAAAACAACAAAAAAGGCAAAAAGCGGAATTGAAAAAACAACTCTGGGTGATATAACAGATCTTGCAGCTTTAAAAGAAGAAATGGAAGAAAAACAAAAGAAAACTTCCAAAAAATAGAAAAAAAACTTAAATTTAAGCTTTAAATTTAAGCTTAAAATTTAAGCCTTATGGATTTTAATATTGAAACGCGCAATAACAGTACATTGATTCAGGTTCAGACGGAAAAGCTAGATACTCACATAGCTCCGGCTCTGAAATCTGAACTAGTACTTGTTTCCGGTAAAGGAGAAAAAAACATCATCCTTGACCTTAAAAAGTGTCAGTACTGCGACTCCTCAGGCCTGAGTGCCATTTTAGTGGCCAACAGGTTGTGTAAAAATGCAGGAGGTACTTTTGTTTTATGCGGCCTTAATGAGGCAGTAGAACGATTAATAACAATTTCTCAGCTCGATACTGTTCTGACCATCACAGACACGGTTGAAGAGGCTGAAAAAATTATATCATCGTAAGCTGTCAGCTTTGCAGGAACAGAGATGAAATTAACCATTCTGGGAAGCAGTTCCGCATTGCCGACATCTGCAAGAAATCCTTCCGCTCATGTACTTAATGTGCATGAGCGTTTATATTTAATAGACTGCGGTGAAGGTACTCAGATGCAAATGAGAAGATTTGGCATCCGTATCAGTAAAATAAACCATATTTTTATCAGCCATCTGCATGGCGACCATATCTTCGGGCTGTACGGACTTCTTTCCACTTTTAACCTTATGGGCAGAACTAACCCGGTAAATTTGTACGCTCCCGAAAACTATGGTAAAATTCTGAAATCACACCTTGATGATTTTGATATAAAACTTAATTTCAAAATTAACTTTGTTCCATTAAAAGGCAGGAAACCGTCACTTATACTTGATGATAAGCATCTGACAGTTACTGCTTTTCCGATGAAACACCGTATACCTTCATTCGGTTTCCTTTTCCGTGAAAAACAGAAGGACCGCAGGATAAAAAAGGAAATGATCGTGCTGCATAATATACCGGTTGCAAAGATACAGGGGATAAAAAAGGGTGAAGACCTTGTGAAAGATGACGGAACAATTATTAAAAATGAAGAACTAACCATACCGCCACCGGAGCCTCTGTCGTACGCCTATTGCAGCGATACCATGTTTTTTCAGAAACTGACGTCATACGTCAAAAATGTTGACCTTATCTATCACGAAGCAACCTTCGATAAGGCAAAAGGGGAACTTGCAGAACTCACAGGCCATTCAACCACAGTTGATGCCGCAAGGATTGCACTGGAAGCAGGCGCCGGTAAACTTCTTATCGGACACTTTTCGGCAAGATACAAGGATGTAAACCAGCTTGTTGAAGAAGCCCGTGAAATCTTTCCCGAAACCTATGCAGCAGAAGACGGCAAGACATATCTGATAACACATAACAAAATATCATAAAAGTGGGTTATCTTTAAATCATAATTCAATTATAAGGTGCAGGAAAAAATTATCATATTGGATTTTGGTTCCCAGTACACCCAGCTCATTGCAAGAAGAATAAGGGAACTCAATGTATATGCTGAAATTTTTCCTTATCACAAGCCCCCGGAACCCGACGGAAGTATAAAAGGGGTTATTCTTTCCGGAAGTCCGTTTTCGGTGAGAGATAAAAATGCTCCTTTCCCTGATCTCAAAGGAATAAAGCGCAGAATACCCTTGCTGGGAATCTGTTATGGTGCACAGTATCTTTCACAGTGTTATGGGGGAGAGGTATTGCCTTCCGATAAAAGAGAATACGGAAGGGCAATCTTTTATGTTAAAGACACTGAAGATCCTCTTTTCAAAGGAATAAGCCATGGCACCCAGGTCTGGATGTCGCACGGAGATACGATTACAAAAGTGCCCGATAACTATATTGTAACAGGTTGTACGGCTGATGTGGAAATTGCTTCATTCAGAATTTCAGGCGAACAGACCTGGGGCATTCAATTTCACCCTGAAGTTTATCATACTACCGAAGGGAAAAAAATTCTCGAAAATTTTGTTAAGGAAATATGCGGGTGCAGCGGCAACTGGACACCTGAATCGTTTATTGAATCTTCTGTAAGAGAAATCAGAAATAAAACTAATGGCGAAAAAATTATTCTAGGACTTTCCGGCGGGGTTGATTCAACAGTTGCTGCAGTATTACTTAGCCGCGCTACAGGGGATAACCTTACATGCATTTTTGTGAATAACGGACTTCTCAGGAAGAATGAATTCGAGACTGTACTTGAATCCTATAAGAAGCTCGGGCTTAATGTCAGAAGCGTAGATGCATCAGGCAGATTCCTCAAAGAACTTGAAGGTATAAGTGATCCTGAACAAAAGCGGAAAACAATCGGAAGGATATTTATCGAAGTATTCGAGTCGGAAGCAGCAAAAATAAAAGACGTTAAATGGCTTGCACAAGGTACCATCTATCCCGATGTTATTGAATCCACCTCGGTAAACGGACCTTCGGCAACAATAAAATCTCATCATAATGTTGGGGGTCTTCCTGAAAAAATGAACCTTAAAGTCATCGAACCCCTGCGGCTTCTGTTTAAAGATGAGGTAAGAAAAGTCGGGAAAGCCCTTAATATCCCGGAAGAAATCCTTAACCGCCATCCTTTCCCCGGTCCGGGACTGGCAATCAGGATAATAGGCTCTGTAACACCCGAAAAATTAAGAATCCTCAGGGATGCTGATGAAATCTTTATAGAAGGACTTAAAAAACAAGGTTTATACGATAAAGTATGGCAGGCTGCCGTTATATTATTGCCTGTTCAGTCAGTTGGGGTTATGGGAGATGAAAGAACTTATGAAAATGCCGTGGTGCTGAGAGCTGTTGACTCAACCGACGGAATGACTGCCGACTTTTCAAAACTGCCATATGATTTCCTGAGCAGCATTGCCAGCGAAATTATTAACAAGGTGAAGGGAATAAACAGAGTGGTGTACGATATTAGCTCGAAACCTCCGTCAACAATTGAATGGGAATGAGAAAATTTAAATGATTTGATTTTATACGGAATATTGTGTTGATTTTTTATGTTTAAAATACAAAACGAAAATTAAAATGAAAAGATTTGCTTTTGGTGTACTGGTTTTGATTACGCTTTTACTTGTTTCATGGGAAAATGCTTGTGGTCAGATACTTTCAGAAAATGCATTTAAACTGGGCAGGACACTTTCACTTATTGATGCTTATTATGTTGATACAGTTAATATTAACGCTCTTACTGAAAAAGCGATAGTTGCAATACTTATGTCACTTGACCCTCATTCCTCATATATTTCAGCAAAGGATGTGAAGGAAATGAATGAGCCACTACTGGGAAATTTTGAGGGTATTGGAATACAGTTCAATATTCTTCATGATTCCATAGTAGTTGTGGAACCGATAAAAAATGGTCCTGCTGAGAAGGTAGGCATAAAGGCCGGTGACCGCATTGTTAAAATTAATGATGAAAATGTTGCAGGTGTAAACATCACAACTGAGGGTGTCAGAAGCAGACTGATGGGGCCGAAAGGTACAAAAGTGGATGTGACAGTATACCGCAAAGGTCAGAATCAATTATTTTATTTTACAATCACAAGGGATAGGATACCGATTAACAGTCTTGATGCTGCTTATATGCTTAATCCTGAAACAGCATATTTTAAGTTCAACAAATTTGCTGCAACAACCGAGAGGGAATTCCTTGACAATCTTTCGAAATTGCCGGTCAAATCAATTAAAAATGTAATCATCGACCTGAGAGGTAATCCCGGAGGATACATGCTGGCTGCAGTTGCCCTTGCAAATCATTTTCTGGAAGGTGAGAAACTGGTTGTCTTTATGGAAGGAAGAAAGACACCCCGCGAAGATTTTAAATCAAACGGGAAAGGATTGCTTCCAAAATGTAACCTTGTCGTTCTTACTGATGAAAATTCAGCTTCGGCAAGTGAGATCTTTGCCGGAGCTATTCAGGACTGGGACCGCGGAGTTATAATGGGGCGCAGAACTTTCGGTAAAGGTTTGGTACAGAATGGATTTTACTTAAACGACGGATCACAGATAAGGCTTACTATTGCACGATATTTTACACCAACCGGAAGATCTATACAAAGCCCTTACAATGAGGGTTATCAGAAATATGTCGAAAACTTTCTTAAAAGATTTAAAAACGGTGAGACACTGAGCGCAGACAGCATAAAATTTATAGATTCACTTAAATATAACACCCTGGTAACTCACCGGACGGTTTACGGGGGTGGCGGTATAATGCCGGATGTATTCGTTTCGGAAGATACAACATATTATTCTGAATATTATGCCAACCTGATCAGAAGAAGCATATTCAATTCATTTGCACTTGAATACTCCGATAAGAACAGGGATAAAATAATGAAAGAGTATAAGGATTTTGAAGATTTTAAAAAGAAGTTCACTTTCAGTGATGAAGATATCAGATGGTTCATAAAGATGGGGGAGGATGCAGGGGTTAAATTCAATGAAAACCAGTTTCGGATTTCACGCGACCATATTCTGAAAGTTCTGAAAGCATTGGTTGCCAATAATTACTGGCAAACAACAGAATATTTCAGAATATATAATGAAGGCGATAAAGTCATCGAGAAAGCATTAATATTGCTTTCCAACCCTGGTGAATACAGGAAAATACTTGGCTATCCGGCCGGATTATGAGCAAATTATAATTTTTATATTGTAAGTTATTGAAAAACAATTGAAAAGATGGCAAAACAATATTATTGGCGCAAATGAATGAATAAACTTTAAATGTTTTTACTGTCTCAATATTAAAGTGAAAAATAGTTATACATCAAAAAATTTATACCATTTATGGCATGATTAAAGCACATTCGTCAAATAATAATAAATTTACGGATGAGAATTTACAGAATTTTAGTTACTTTAGAATTTTATTATATTTGTTACTGAAAAATAAGAGACCTTTCTAAAGGAAAATTAGATGGGCTTTGATGTAGAGAGCTATCTTAAGGAGCAGAAAAGCGGCGAAGTTGTCCTTTATTATAAGGGCAACATTGACTCTGATGTCATTAATCATGTACTTGATACGGTGGAGGACAAGCTTATTCAGAGAAATGAACAGGCGAAACTCCGCAAAAAAGTATATAATGTACTTGTTGAAAGCCTTCAGAATCTCTACCATCATGTTGATAAAGTGCCCAAAGATTTTGAGGATCAGTCGGCTGAAAAGTACGGTCTGCTGATGGTTAAAAAAATCGAAAACGGATATTTGATCATAACCGGTAATTTTATAAAAAAAGAGAACATCGAAAAACTTGAAGAGCGAATAAAAAGGATAAACCGTTCGAGTCAGGAAGAAATAAAGGAATTGTATAAATTTATTCTTAATCATCAGAGAATTACAAACAAAGGAGGGGGAGGGCTCGGACTGGTTGACATTGCCAGAAAAACCGGTAATAAACTTGAATACCAGTTTAAAGAGTATGATAACGAACATGCATTTTTTTATCTTAATATACTAGTAGATAATTCAGAACAGTAAAAAATTAAAACAATAATTTAATTATGGAACCGATCATCATTGAAGGAACAGCCAAAACTCCAAGCGTACGATTTGACGCTAATGCCGGTATTTTCGAAATTAAGGGACGTTCAATCCCTGAAAATTCGGTGGAATTTTATAAACCGATAGTTGAATGGCTTGATAAATATAAAGAGAATCCTTTAAGCAGAACTGAAGTAAATATCAGGCTTGAGTATTTCAACACAAGCTCTTCAAAATGTATTCTTGACATATTTAAAAAGCTTGAAGCAATTCATAAGGCAAAAAATGAAGTCCAGATTAACTGGTATTATGAAGAAGATGATGAAGATATGCTTGAAGCCGGCGAAGATTATGAATCTATTATCAGAGTGCCTTTTAAGATGATCGAGATAAGTGATTAACAATAATTTAATTATTACAGGCTGTTTCATAAAAAAGACGTCCGCAAACCGGACGTCTTTTTTTTAATCAACTGCTTTTGCCCTGCCGAGCAGAATCTCACCTGAATCAAGCAGCTTTTTGAGCAGCCTGAAGTAAAGTACTATATATAATAATATGGTAATAACCCACATTACTATCACGTTAACCGCAAGAGTACTTACCGGTTTCCCGAAGATGTTCTTTACGGGTGCATAAAAGTGTGCCCTTATTAATTTGCTTTCAGGTTCCATGAAAATCGGATCCGATTTCTGGTAAATCCTGTTTTTATAAACAATAACTTTCTTTACTTCATTCTTGTTTGTAACAAATTCATCGAGCTTATCATTAAAATATTTGTTTTTCAGTTCGGAAATTTTCTGCTTATTCTTTGCTTCCCATTCCATAATCATCTTGTCACGGAGTGAGCTTGCCCTGTTATAAAGACTGATGTAATACTGGCGCACTCTTTCAATATAGTTTTTTGTTTCGGTAAGGATTTCCATATTGAACTTGTCAGGGGTAAGGAAAGATGCATATTTGTACTGGTTATCAGGAAGTTTCTTTAATTGCTTATTTATCTCGAAGTTAAGCAGATCAAGATCTTCATAATAGGTCTCATCTTTGATACCCTGCAGCAGACTGTTTTCAAGCCTTGTGAGCCGTTCGTTTATTTTTTCGTTCCAGAAAGTTTTAATGAAGTTGGCCTGGCTCATTGTCATGTTGTATATGTAGAGAGGCTTTTCATACCTATTATTAATATATTGTTCAACAGCAAGAGCTTCATAACCCCAGCGGGCAGTTATTAATTCGCCGTAGAACGGAATTGTGACCGGGGATGAAAAATTGGGGTTCAGCTTTTCATACTTTACCAGTACGCCGCTTAATATAATCTGCGGAATTACAAGGAATGGTATTAGAATGTAAATTGTTACTACAGCCTTAAAACTGTCTGAAATAACCAAACCCATCATATTTGCTGACGTCCAGCAGGAGAAAAGAACCAGCCAGTACTGAAACCATAAACCGCGTATTTCGGTTATTGAATTTCCTATCAGTACGAATGTAAAAGCCTGAATGGCCGATATCAGGAACTGGACTGCAACTTTTGACATCAGATAACTGTTCCAGCTCAGATTGAGAAAAGCTTCTCTCTTCAGTATTTTTCTGTCTTTAATTATTTCTTCCGCACTTACTGTAAGACCCATGAATATGGCCACAATTACCGACATAAAAATATAGACAGGCAGGTTTTCGTTGTCGGCAAAAATGAAATGGGCATCGGGAGCACTTGCATCATGATACTTTATAAGAAATGCCAGCAGAAAAGCAAGGAAGGGGGCTTCAAGAAGTGTAATTACGAGATATTGAGCGTCGGCAAGTTTTGATAAAATATCTCTTTTTGCAAAAATCAGAAACTGTTTCAGTTTCCCAGGTGTTTTGAAATTTATCTCCGGAATGCCTTTCCCTTCTTCAAGCTGTTCCTGTTTGTCGGCAAGGTAAATTTTGTAATATTCGTTCCATTCCTCAGGAGATATCTTTCTCGTGTCGGTGGGTTTGCCGTACTCGTCGAGTACCCTCGCTTCGACAATATTGAAAATCTGTTCGGGGTTTACATTGCCGCATGCATGGCATTCGCTCTCATTATAGTTTGCAAGTTGAATCCTGGTTTTAAAGTATACTATTGATTCAATGGGATTTCCGTTGTAAATAAGATAACCGCCTGTATCAAGTATCAGAAGCCTGTCAAACATCTTGAAAATGTCTGACGAAGGCTGGTGAATAACCACGAAAAGCAATTTGCCCTTAAGGGCAAGTTCCTTGAGAAGATCCACAATATTTTCGGAATCTCTTGAGGAGAGCCCCGAGGTTGGTTCATCAAGGAAAAGTATTGCCGGTTCCCTGATAAGTTCAAGCGATATGTTTAACCGTTTCCTCTGGCCGCCGCTTATCTTTTTGTTAAGCGGCGTTCCTACTTTCATGTCTCGTATTTCATATAACCCCAGACTCTTCAATGTGGCATCTACTTTCTGTTTTATCTCTTCATCAGTCAGATTATCAAAGCAGAGCTTGGCATTATAATACAGGTTTTCAAATACGGTAAGTTCTTCTATAAGAAGGTCGTCCTGCGAGACATAACCGATAAGACCTTTTATTTTTTCGCTTTCGGTGTGGATGTTTATCCCGTTAATAGTCACTTCTCCCGCATAAGGTTTGTTGGTTCCGTTGAGAACGCTGAGCAGCGTGGATTTGCCTGCTCCGCTTGCACCCATAATACCGACCATCCTGCCCGACTCTTCCTCAAAACTCATGGGATGTATTCCTATTTTCCCGCCCCTGAACCTGTATTCGAGGTCTTTCACTTTATAAACTACCCTCGATGCCTGTAATTCTTCTTTGAAGAATTGCTTTATGACATCACTGTAATAAATAGGAGATGATTTTGGATCCCTCAGAGATGAACCGGGGTTAAACGGGTATACCTTATCCTCCTGCAGAAGCTGACCGTTCATGTAAAGTTCTCCCATACCGGAGAACCTTACAAAATACATTTGGGCTGATTGAATATAAAGAACCCATATCTGACCCCTGACATCACGATTGTAAAGATGTATATACTCTTTTGATGGATCATGTTCCCTGTTATCTATAACCAGAACATCTTCGTTGTTGGGTATTTCGGTGAAAGGGTTCAGAACAAACTTCCTGATAAGGTCATATTCATCAGGGTCAACATAGAAGGAATCGGCTACTGATTCAATAAATTCCAGTTCGAGTTTACTTACTTCCGTGCCTTCCGATTTGCAGAACTCAAGTAACTGAACCAGTACAATTATCTTTTGATTCTGAGTCAGCTGATCATTAATGTCATTACAAATTCTAAGAACCCTTACTGAAATGGCTGCAGTCAGTTTGTTCTGGATACTTTTCTTTTGTTTTTCCTGCGCTTCCCTGTAGTACTCATCAAAAAAACCAAGGTACATTTTAACCAGTTCCTGGTTCAACTGACGTTTTAAGAATGCCTCAACGACCCTGCGCCTGTCACTATCATTCGACTGAGGCCTTGCAATTATAGCAAATAACTGCATCAGAGCTTTAAGAATCTTTTCACTCATTTAACCGGATATTGCTTTTATAATTCAGGCTGAAATTAATAATTTGCTTTAAATTATCCTATTTTAATAAATAATCTGTCAAATTTCGTTTTTCCTTAAATGATATCACCTACAGCCTGTTCCTTAACAGCAGGCTTAAAAATTTAGCTTCCTTAATGTTAATCAGGGCAAATATAAGTATTATGCTTTTGCATTGAATAGTTGACCCGGTTATTTTATCAGGCATTAGCCATATATTTCAACGTTCATGAAAAAAGATTTAAAAAATGTCATAATGACATATTCAAAACATTGCAATATGTCAAAAAGTAATATGTAAATCAATTAGTTGTATATGGCAGGAAATTTGTTAAAACGGTTGCGATTAAGCATTATAAGATATTAAGAACAGAAAGGAGAAAAGTAATATGAATCTTAATAATTTCACTATAAAAGCTCAGGAAGCTGTAATGCATGCATTCGACATTGCCGCATCGATGAATCATCAGGCTGTTGAATGTGCGCATATTATGAAAGGCATTCTTACAGAGGCCGATAAGATAGTTCAGTTTATTTTCGGCAAGGCAGGTGTTGATCTCCGGGTCTTTACCCGGGCTCTCGACCGTATTATTGATTCATTCCCTAAGGTTTCCGGGGGGGAATCGTATCTTTCGTCGGCTGCTGCCGAGGTTTTAAGGAAGGCATCGGCACATGCCCTGAAAATGAAAGACAAATTTGTATCGGTTGAACATCTGCTGATTGCTCTTCTCGAATCGGACGACCAGGTAGCCAGGCTTATGAAAGACGGCGGTATGGATATGAAGAGCCTTATGGCTGCAATTAACGAATTAAGGAAGGGTGCTACTGTTGAGAGCCAGACGGCAGATGATACCTATAACGCTTTGAACCGGTTTGCCATTAATCTGAATGAAATGGCACAATCGGGAAAGCTTGATCCGGTTGTTGGAAGGGATGATGAAATAAGAAGGGTATTGCAGATACTGTCGCGGCGCTCGAAGAACAATCCTTTGCTTATTGGCGAGCCGGGTGTAGGAAAGACTGCAATAGTTGAAGGTCTGGCGCATCGAATAGTCAGGGGCGACGTACCTGAGGACCTTAAGTCGAAGGTGATCTACGCTCTCGATATGGGGGCATTGATTGCAGGCGCCAAATATAAAGGAGAGTTTGAGGAGAGACTTAAATCTGTTATTAATGAGGTAGTCTCTTCAAACGGGGAAGTAGTTCTGTTTATTGATGAAATTCATACACTTGTTGGTGCCGGTAAATCGGAAGGCGCAATGGACGCAGCCAACATAATGAAACCGGCCCTGGCAAGAGGTGAACTGAGGGCTATCGGAGCCACAACACTTAATGAGTATCAGAAATATTTTGAAAAAGACAAAGCTCTCGAGCGGCGTTTCCAGGTAGTACATGTTGATGAACCTGACAGGGCTGACGCTATTTCAATCCTGAGAGGCTTGAGGGAGCGCTATGAAACTCACCATAAGGTAATTATACGTGACGAAGCTATAATTGCAGCAGTGGATCTGTCTTACAGATATATTACCGACCGCTTTCTGCCCGATAAAGCAATTGACCTCATTGACGAAGCAGCATCGCGCCTCAGGTTGCAGATGAATTCACTGCCTGAAGAACTCGATGAGATACAGAGAACAATAGCACGTCTTGAGATAGAACGCGAAGCAGTGAAACGCGACCAGGATAAAAGGAAAGAAGAGGAGATCTCGCGTGAACTTGCAAGACTTACGGAAAAGAGAAACGAGTTAATGGCAGCATGGAAGTCGGAAAAGAACCTTATTGAACAGATGCAGGAGAAAAAGGAAGCGATTGAAATGATCAGACTGGAAGCAGAACAGGCTGAAAGAATGGGAGACTACGGCAGGGTAGCGGAACTGAGGTACGGAAAGCTGATAGAACTGGAAAAAGAAATCGCCAGAATAAAGGAACAAATTGAGGAAAGAAGAAGGTCGGGTTCATTGGTGCGTGAAGATGTAAGAGCAGAAGATATTGCCGAAATTGTCTCAAAATGGACAGGTATACCTGTTTCAAAAATGCTTGAGAGTGAAAGGGAAAAACTTTTACGCCTCGAGGAAGAGCTTCACAAAAGAGTTGTGGGTCAGGATGAAGCAATTGCCGTTGTAGCTGATGCTGTCAGGAGATCCAGAGCAGGACTTCAGGACGAGAAAAGACCCGTCGGCTCATTCATATTCCTCGGAACAACAGGCGTTGGCAAAACAGAGCTTGCCAGGGCACTGGCGGAATTTCTGTTTAATAACGAAAACCTCATGACCCGTATCGATATGTCGGAATACCAGGAAAGACATTCAGTTTCGAGACTTATAGGAGCTCCTCCTGGCTATGTAGGTTATGAGGAAGGCGGTCAGCTCACAGAAGCTGTGCGTCATAAACCTTATTCCGTGGTTCTTCTCGACGAGATTGAAAAGGCACATCCCGATGTCTTCAACCTTCTGCTTCAGGTACTCGATGAGGGAAGACTTACTGATAACAAGGGAAGAACAGTCAACTTCAGAAATGTCATAATTATCATGACTTCCAATCTCGGATCCGATATCATCCGCGAGAGAATGGAACAGTGGAATAACAACCTTCCACCCAGGGAAGAAGAGAAACTGAGAAATGAAGTTTTTGCATTGCTAAGAAAATTCATGCGTCCGGAATTCCTTAACAGGGTTGATGAAATAGTGATGTTTAAACCATTGACTATTAATCAGATAAAAGAAATTGTCAGAATTCAGCTCAGAAATCTTGCCAGTACTCTGGAATCACAGGGTATCAGGCTTGAAGCGGGGGATGATGCTGTCGAATGGCTTGCAGAGCATGGCTATGACCCGCAACTGGGTGCCCGACCGGTTAAGCGTCTGATACAGAGAGAAGTTGTGAACCGCCTGTCGAAGGAAATTATTGCAGGAAATGTCAGTAAAGATGATACCGTTTACATCAGCGTAAAAGATGGTGCAATTAATTTCAGTAATAAAAAGCCATCTAAGAAAACGAATTGATGCATTCATCAAGGTCGTTGTATATCTCGAAGATGGTGTTCAGATGTAGTGTTTGAAAAAGCTTGTTAACTTCAGGCTCGACCGAACATAACTTAAGAGTCCCGAAGTTATTACGGGCATGCCTGTGTAATGAAAGCAGGGAACCAAAGCCGGTACTGTCTATATATTTAATTCCTTTAAGATTTAAAATAACTTTTGAATTAGGTTCAGCAAAAGAGTGGGAAATGGTTTCTCTTACTTCATCGGCAATTATCGCATCGAGTTTGGTCAGAGAAAAAGAAATAATTTCAATCTTACCCCTCTTTTCACAGTTAACCATGGTTCCCTGCTTTTAAATATTTATATACTCTCCATTAACCTTTCGAGTTCAATAATGGCTCCGGCCGTATCGTGCTCGTATTTTGAGATGTAACTGCTGTATTTTTCTTTTTCCATGCCCTCCTTTGCCTGTAACTCGAATGTCTTTAACAGGTCAGCCAGATTCTCCATTCCCATTATGGCCACCGACGATTTGGCTTTATGCGCCAGAAGACCCAGATTATAATAATCAGCTGCTTCAAGTAATTTTTTCATTTCTGCAGAAATCTCACGCACCTGTTCTTTAAACAACTCCACAATTTCTCTGACAGATTCCTTTTCTCCTCCTGCCACTGATAATAGATAATCAGGGTTAATGTAATTATAACTCATTGGCATGAAATGATTTAAACCGAATCAGGCTTTAGTTTACGATTATAAAAATAATATTTATTTTAAAATTTTTCAGGTTTATCATTTTTATTTAAAAAGTTTTTCAGCATACAAATAAAAAATCAGTAGTGTCCGGATAAAATTTTCGATTCACAGGGCTAATTAATTTTGTAATTTATACCTTTCGTACAAGGTTCTGTTTTCCCATGGTACATCAATACCACATCTCAATGTTTTTCAACCCCCAACCCTCCTGGCAGGGGGCTTCAATATGTTTACAGTAAAAAGCCCCCTTCCAGTGGATTCAGGGGTACACCTGAGGCCAGAGATATAATATCCCCTTTATGTTCACTATACCTTCTGGTGTCCATTTTACAATGTGGTTAAACTTTCTTTTTCTTTTTTTTCCGGACACTATTGATAAAATATATTATAAGATTCATTAAGTTAGCATTGGTTTTTTTGTTAAATGTTTCTATTATTCTTATTTTGAAACAATAAACAGAAAATCAATCTGTTTTTTATTTGAAATAAATATTAATTTTAGAGTGTAAAAATTTCTTGTAATTATGAGCCAGACTAAATATTTTGTTCTCTTTATTGTTTTCATTTTCTTATCCTTCCGGTTAACAAATGCTCAGACAAATGTTGAAATTGAAAAAAGTCAATTCAGAAATGTAAGGGACGGATTTAAAATTGCCTGGGATCACGTAAAGGAAGGTGATGCTTACTTCACAGAAGGAGGGATCTGGTATGGAAATGCTTTCGAGGAATATTTAAAAGCTTATGCATATAATTCTTCCAATCCGGAATTAAATTATAAAATTGGTGTTGCGGCTCTTTTTTCGGATAACAAGGATAAGGCAGCTGAATACCTGCTTAAGGCATATGAACTTAATAATAACGTGACTGAAGATGTACTTTTGCTCGCAGGTAAAGCATTGCAGTTTGCAGGTAAATACAGTGAAGCAATAGAGAAACTGGAATTATACATCGATTCGTCGAACAAAAAAAATAAGGCTGGTGTAGAAATGGCAAAAAAATATATTGAGGAATGCCGTTCAGCCATCGAACTCTCGAAAGATACCATGAACATAGATATACAGAATCTTGGAGGCAGTGTTAATTCTGATAGTGACGATTACAGTATAGTACTGACAGGAGACGGAAAGAGGATCTATTTCGGTTCAAGAAGAGCAATTTCTTCAGGTGCTTCAAAACGTTATGACGATACGAAATATGATGAAAATGTTTTTGTTACGGATTTTCAGAATGGGGTCTGGACAAATGCGTTGCCGGCCGGAGGGAACATCAATACAGGATATTGTGAAGTTCCCCTCTTTCTGAGCAAGGCCGAGGACAGGCTATTCATATACGCAGGTTATGAGGGAAACGGTGATATACTGGTTTCTGAACTGAGAAAAGGAGTATGGAAATCACCCGCAAAAGAAAAAATCGGAATTTCAAGCAGTTATCCGGAGACAACGATGTGCATTTCGCCCGACGGAAATGAAGTCGCATTTGTGCGTGAAGCAGGTAAAAAAGGAATCGGTGGTAAAGATATTTTCATTGTCAGGAGGGTTAAAGAAAAAAGATGGTCGAAGCCTCAGAATGCAGGGATAACAATCAACAGCCGTTATGATGAGGAGTCAGTAAGATATTCAAAGGGAGGCGATACATTATGGTTCAGTTCCGCCGGGCATAATACAATGGGTGGCTTTGACATTTTTTACAGTGTCAGAAGTACCGATGGCAGCTGGGGACCTGCCGTAAATGCCGGTTTCCCGTTAAACACTCCATGGCATGAGCTTTTCTTTGTATCTGCACCTGATAATGACAGTACTTTTTATTTTGTATCCAATCGCAAAGGAGGATATGGCGGACTTGATATTTACAAAGGAAGAATTTTACCATTGCCACAGGTAGTACCTGCTCCCCCTGAACCAGAACCTGTAAAACCACCTGAACCTCAGGTCGTGGTGGTACGCGATACAGTGGTAGTTATTAAAGAAATAGTACAACCTGCACCTGTGGTTGATAAGTCAGTTTACCTCACCGGAAATATTACCGATTCAGAAACCGGGGATCCTGTTCTTGCACGTATTGAAGTTATTGACTACCTTACAGATGCCGTTGTTGGCACCACTGCGAGTTCTGATGTTGATGGTTCATATAAAATTAAACTGCCTGATAGGAAAATTTATATTGTAAATATAAGGGCAACGGGCTTCCTGTCGGATATGAAAAAAATTACAATACCTGAAAATTATCCTTCGGATTTAATGAGGCTTGATGTCCAGCTTGCAAAGGTAAAGGTAGGGAAGAAGGTTATTCTGAATAATATCTTTTTCGAAACGGGTAAAGCCGTACTGACAAAGGATTCTTTTGAGGAACTTGATAAACTGGTAGGTATTATGAATGACAACCCGACAATGAAAATTGAAATATCAGGTCATACAGATAATACTGGAAGTGCTGTTATAAATGCCCGGCTCTCTACAGAAAGGGCCAGAGCTGTTGTTGATTATCTCGTGAGCAAAGGAATTGACCGGTCGAGAATGACATACATGGGCTATGGACCGGATTATCCGATAGCAGATAACTCAACCCCGGAAGGACGTGCCAAAAACCGCCGCGTTGAATTCAAAATACTTGAAATGTAAATCGATTAATGATTCCTTATTATTTGAAAATCTTGTTTATATCATGAAAAATACCCCTTTTACACAAATACATATAGATTCAGGTGCCAGGATGGTACCTTTTGCCGGATTTTACATGCCTCTGGAATATTCAGGAATAACCGATGAACATATAACAGTGAGGGAGAAGGTTGGGGTGTTTGATGTGTCACATATGGGTGAATTCAGGGTTAAAGGACCGAATGCACTTGCTTTTTTACAATATATTACATCAAATGATGTCTCAGCTCTGTTCGACGGGAAAGTTCAGTATTCGTGTTTCCCGAACGGAAAAGGTGGAATAGTGGATGACCTGCTTGTTTACCGGTTTAGTTCCGATGATTATATGCTGGTAGTTAATGCTGCTAATATCGAAAAAGACTGGCAATGGTGCAGTCAACATGCCCCGCGCTTTGGCATTACCCCCGGGAAAGAACTTATTAATCTCTCCGATACCACAGCCCAGCTCGCTGTTCAGGGTCCTCTGGCTCTCACGGCAATGCAGAAACTTACCTCCGTTGATATTGAAAAAATGGAATATTACACATTCAAGGTGATTGAATTTGCAGGAATAAAGGACGTGGTTTTTTCTGCTACCGGCTATACAGGTGCCGGCGGATGCGAGATTTATGTTAAAAATGAAGATGGCCCGAAGTTATGGCAGGCTGTGTTTGAAGCAGGAAAGGAATCTGGCATTAAACCTGCCGGACTGGGAGCAAGAGATACTCTACGCCTTGAAATGGGCTACTGCCTCTATGGAAATGATATTGATGATACTACTTCCCCGATCGAAGCAGGACTTGGATGGATAACCAAATTCGTTGACGGTAAGTATTTTATTGATCGTGATTTGCTGTTAAAACAGAAAACGGAAGGCACAAACAGAAAACTCAGAGGTTTTGAAATGATTGACCGGGGAATACCAAGACAGCACTATGAAATTTTCGATTCGGCAGGAACTAAAATAGGAGAAGTGACTTCTGGCACAATGTCTCCAATGCTTAAAAAAGGAATCGGTATGGCTTATCTGGCTAAAGGTTACTGGAAAGCCGGCACTGAAATATTTGTCAGAATCAGAAATAAAGACCTCAAAGCAATGGTGGTTGAAATGCCGTTTTATAAAAAGCAATAAGGCATCCCATATCGGTTTCATCGGTAATTCTCTGGATCAGAAAAAGAATATGTAATTTTGCAATGTTGTGTAAATTAAGGTTTAATGGAAAAACTTAAACTTGAGGTTTGCCTTTCTCCTGCAATGTTTCACAGGTACGATTGCAACGGTGTCATTGTGGTTGTAATAGACGTATTGAGAGCATGTTCGGCAATCTGTACCGCTTTTGAAAACGGTGCAGCAGAAATCATACCTGTTGCGGAAGTTGAAGAGGCAAGGGAATATAAAAAGAAAGGTTTCCTGGTTGCGGCTGAAAGAGATGGGTTTACTCTCGATTTTGCGGATTTTGGAAATTCCCCTTTTAATTTTACAAGAGACCGGGTGGAAGGCCGGACTATAGCCTATTCAACCACAAACGGTACAAGAATTCTTGAAATGACAGAGAAATCCTATAAAACAATTATCGGTGCTTTCCTGAATATTTCATCTGTAACTGATTGGATACTGAATGAGAAAAAAGACGTGATTTTATTTTGCGCCGGCTGGAAAGACAGATTCAGTCTTGAGGATACAGTTTGTGCCGGAGCATTCTCGTCAAGGCTCATCGAGAGCGGAAAGTTTATTACAATCTGTGATTCTGTTCATGCATCTTTAGATATCTGGGATAAGGCCCGGAACAATGTGAGAGGATATATTGAGAAGGCAGCCCAGAGAACCCGCCTGCGAGAAAAAGGACTTGACGACTGCATAGATTTTTGCCTTACTAAAGATTATACAACAATTATACCGGTTGTGGAAAAAGGAAAAATAATACCTTTGAAGTGCAAATAACTGGAAAAGCAGAAAAACGTCAATTCCTCTGGTTAAGGGTTCAGAGGCAGATGATTGTAGTTTATTTGATTTATGGGGATGTGAGATTGAAATATTAAATAGATGTGAAATTGAAATATTAAATATAAATAAACCAGAAACTTAAATAAAATTTCCAACTATGAAAAAGTATAATTTTTACGCAGGGCCTTCTATTCTTCCGCAATTTACAATAGATAAAACAATAGAAGGAATAAGAAATTTTGCAGGAACCGGATTATCGATTCTTGAAATATCCCACAGGAGCAAAGAATTCATTGCATGCATGAACGACACCATAGCACTGGTTAAGGAACTGCTTGATATTCCTCAGGGTTACCATGTTATTTTTCTGGGAGGAGGTGCCAGTCTGCAGTTTTGCATGGTCCCTATAAATCTTCTTAAGCAGAAGGCTGCATATCTTGTAACCGGAGAATGGGCTACAAAAGCTTTCAAGGAAGCAAAACTAATTGGCGAAGCAGTTGAGGTTGCATCATCAAAGGACAGGAATTTCTCATATATTCCAAAAAATTACAATATTCCGTCTGATGCGGATTATTTCCATATTACAACAAATAATACCATTTATGGAACAGAGCTTAAGGTGGATCCCGATTCCCCTGTACCTGTAGTAGCAGATATGTCGTCCGATATCTTCAGCCGCCCTGTTGATGTTTCAAAATATGCTATTATATATGCCGGAGCACAGAAAAACATTGGACCAGCAGGGGTAACACTGGTTATTGTTAAAGAGGATGTACTTGGAAAAGTTGACCGGGTCATTCCCACAATGCTTGATTACCGTACACACATAAAGGCAGAATCAATGTTTAATACCCCTCCGGTATTTGCTGTTTTCGCAGCACAACAGACTCTGTTATGGCTTAAGGAACTGGGAGGCGTCAGGGTTATTCAGAAAATAAACGAGGAAAAAGCAAAAATTCTTTATGATGAAATTGAAAGAAATAAACTTTTTATGCCTACCGTACCTGATCCGGAAGACCGTTCTGTGATGAATGTATGTTTTGTGATGAAGCCTGAATACAAGGAGCTTGAAGCAGAATTCCTTGATTTTGCAAAATCGAGGGGGATGATTGGTATTGCCGGCCACAGGTCGGTTGGCGGGTTCAGAGCATCTCTTTATAATGCGTTTCCAAAAGAAGGCGTTGAGGCTTTAGTTCAGGTAATGAAAGAATTCGAATCAAAAAAATAACATAAATGAAAATACTGTTGGCGACACAAAAACCGTTTACCCCTGCTGCCGTAAATCGAATGCGCGAACTGGCAGAATCTGAGGGATTTCAGTTTGCAATTCTTGAAAATTACAAAAACCGGGATGAATTACTATCTGCTGTTACGGATGCCGATGCATTGATAGTAAGAAGTGATATTGTGTCGGCTGAAGTACTGGATGTTGCAAGCAAATTAAAACTTGTTGTCAGAGCTGGTTCCGGATATGATAATATCGACTTAAAGGCCTGTACTGCGCGTGGTGTGGTTGTAATGAATACACCGGGACAAAACTCCAATGCAGTTGCCGAACTGGCATTTCTCATGATGCTTTATATGGCACGCTCGGGTTTTACCGGCAAATGGGGTACAGAACTCAGAGGTAAAACTATTGGTTTGCATGGCTTCGGAAGAGTCGGTCGTTATATGAATGAAATTGCAAAGGGTTTTGGCATGAAAGTCTTTGCCTTCGACCCGTACGTAGGGGAAAATGAAGTGAAACAGGCCGGAGTTAATCTCTGCAGAACCAGGGAAGAACTCTATAAAAACTGTCAGTATGTTTCATTGCATATTCCTTTAAACGATGAAACCCGGAAATTGGTGGGGTACGACTTACTTAAGCTTATGCCTCCTGAAGCTGTTCTTGTTAATACTGCCAGAAAAGAGGTAATTGACGAAGAAGGTCTTTTAAGAATATTTGCCGAAAGACCCGATTTTAAATACCTTTCAGATGTCGAGCCTGATAATAAAGCTGTTTTTGAAGAAAAATACAGGGGGAGGTTTATTTTTACCGAGAAAAAAATGGGGGCACAAACTGAGGAGGCAAATACAAATGCCGGAATAGCTGCTGTAAAACAGATAATTGACTTTTTTAAAACCGGAAACGATAAATACAGAGTAAACTGAAATATACCTTTTTATTGATAATATATGGCTGTTGTCAAACCATTCAGAGGACTGAGACCACCCGCATCAATAGTAAAAGACCTTGCATGTCTTCCGTATGACGTAATGAACACTGAAGAGGCAAGGCAAATGGCAAAAGGCAAGGAGTGTTCGTTGCTACATATTACAAGGGCTGAAATAGACCTGCCTGAAGGAACCGATATTCATTCAAAGGAAGTTTACGATAAATCGGTCGAGAATTTCAGGTTATGGCGCCAGAGAGGCTGGCTGATTCAGGACGAAAAGCCTCATTTTTATATTTATGCACAGACAATGGCAGGCAGAACACAATACGGTATTGCCGGTTGTGCCTCGGTTGACGACTATTATAACGGGATTATCAGAAAACATGAGCTCACCCGTCCCGATAAGGAAAGGGACCGGATGATCCACATAAAAGTTAATAATGCCAATATTGAACCTGTTTTTCTGGCTTATCCTGCTGTGGGGGAGATAGATGATATTGTTACGGAAATAACACAAAACCAGGAACCTGAATACGATTTTGTTGCAGAGGACGGTATCGGCCATCATTTCTGGGTAATATGGGATGATGAAAAAAACCGGATAATTGAAGAACTTTTTCGTACAAAAGTACCTTTTACCTATATTGCAGACGGGCATCACCGTACCGCTGCTGCTGCTCTTGCAGGAAAAGAAAAAAGGGAAAGTAATGCTTCACACAGAGGGGATGAGGAATATAACTTTTTTCTTGCTGTGCATTTCCCTGATAATCAGTTGAAAATTATGGATTATAACCGGGTGGTGAAAGACCTTAACGGTTTAACGCAGCAGGAATTTATTAACAGGATAAAGGAGAGTTTTATCGTTGAAGAAAAAGGAACCGAAGCCTACCGTCCCGCACATCTTCATAATTTCTCAATGTACCTTGATGGTAAATGGTATAGTCTGACCGCAAGGCAGGGAACATATAACGATAATGACCCCGTTGGAGTGCTGGATGTAAATATCCTTACAAACCATATTCTTACTCCGGTGCTTGGGATTGATGACCTCCGCCGCTCAACAAGAATAGATTTTGTTGGAGGTATAAGAGGGCTCGAAGAACTTAAAAAGAGGGTCGACAGTGGTGAAATGAAAGTGGCTTTTGCACTGTATCCGGTCTCGATTAAGCAATTGATCAATATAGCAGATACAGGAAATATAATGCCGCCAAAAACCACATGGTTCGAACCCAAGCTCAGGAGCGGACTGGTAATCCATCTTCTCGAATAAGGTAATCCGGAAATGGATATTGCATTTAATATAAAACGTTTAAGGGAAGAAGTTCCCCGGCATGTAAAAATCGTTGCAGTTACTAAAACACGTCCTGTAAGCGATATACTGACTGCTTACCAGGCAGGCCACAGGATTTTTGGAGAAAACAGGGCACAGGAACTGCTTTCTAAAAAAGACCTGTTGCCTCAGGATATCGAATGGCATTTCGTCGGCCACCTTCAGACAAATAAAGTTAAAATGGTGGTACCTAATGTGAAGCTGATACATTCGGTTGACAGTTTTAAGTTGTTGAATGCCATAAACAAAGAAGCCGTTAAATTGAATCTCACAGTTGAATGTCTGTTGCAGTTTCATATTGCGCGTGAGGAAACCAAGTCGGGATTAGCCCTGGAAGAAGCTATCAGGATGCTTCAATCTCAGGAAATGAAAGAAATTAATAATGTAATTATCCGCGGTGTTATGGGAATGGCAACTTTTACCGATGACATGAAGGTTGTAAGGAATGAGTTCAGGACACTTAGAAAATATTTTAACATTCTGAAAGAAAAATATTTTAAAGATAGTGCTCATTTCACGGAAATATCAATGGGTATGTCGGGTGACTACAGGATAGCCATTGAAGAAGGAAGTACGATTATACGTGTTGGAACTCTTATATTTGGAGAAAGAAATTATAATGATAACGAATAGAGTATATTATGGATAAACTTGACACAAAATACCTTGGCTTAAAGCTGAAAAGTCCTGTAATAGCAGGCAGTAGTGGTCAGACATCTTCTCTGGCAAAAGTAAAGGAAGCTGAAGATTACGGAGCAGGAGCAGTTGTTCTGAAATCCCTGTTTGAGGAACAAATTAATTATCTCATAGCTACATCGGGAGGGCCACATTCATACCCCGAAGCTGAAGATTACATAGCATATTACATCAGAACAAATGCAGTCGAGGAATACCTTAATCTTATTTCAGCTGCCAAAAAAAATGCCGGCATTCCCATTATTCCAAGTATTAACTGTTTATCGGCCGGAGCATGGATTGATTATGCCAAGATGATAGAGAATGCAGGTGCCGATGCTCTTGAAGTTAATATTTTTCTTCTTCCTGTGAAAAGTGAAACCACCGCTGCTGAGATTGAAAAAAATTATATACAAATAATTGAAAAACTTAAAAGTACAGTAAAAATACCTCTTGCCGTCAAGATAGGTTTCAGATTTACAAATGTTTTAAATATTATCGAATTACTTTATAAGAGGGGAGTGGAAGGAGTTGTGATGTTTAACAGATTCTTTGAGCCGGATATAGATATTGAAAAAATTACGGTTGTTCCGGCCGATATCTTCAGCTTTGAAGGTGAAAGACGCTATATACTGAGATGGATTGCAATGGCCGATGCACTTGATCTGAATATTGATATATCGGCTTCGACGGGCATTCACAACGGAGATGATGCTATAAAATATCTTCTTGCAGGCGCAGATACGGTCCAGGTCTGCTCAGCAATTTATAAAAAAGGTATGGCCTTCATAAAAGAAATAAACGACCGGATTATGGCCTGGATGAAGAAAAAAGGGTTCGATTCCGTCAGTCAGTTCAGGGGAAAGCTGAATTATTCTGCTATTGAAAACCCGTTATTGTATGAGAGAACACAGTTTATGAAATTTTTCTCGTCGCACGATTAAGAAATTATACAAAGGAAGACTGCATAAAAATTTGTAAAGAAATAAAAAAGATATATTAACCTTTTTTGAAAAATAAAAATAATGTGCTAATTTAGTCGTTAATTAATTAGAAACTTAAACTTATTGATCATGAATAAATTATCCAGAACTGGAATTATAGCGGTTATAATTCTTTCATTATTTGTTCTTCCGGGATGTAAATCGGGAGGTGAGAAGCAGAAAAAAATTGAGCCTGTAGTGCAGAAGGATGTTGAGAAAATAAAGGAGGATATCAGTAAGGCTGAAAAGATGTTCAATGCACTTCCGTCGCCGCTTGAATCGGCAATGCTTATCAAAACGGCTGGTGCTTCTTTTGACAGAAGATTTCTTAATCCGATTGAGAACGTAAAGCTTTACACAACCACGCGCAGCCAGGCTTTAAATCTGGGAATCTATACCTGTGACCTGAGTTTTGCCAGCCTTTATGACCAGACACAGCTGATTATAGATTACATGAATGCTGCCAAAAAAATGGCTGATGGTCTTGGAATTCTGGATGCCATAAACCAGGAAACCATTTCAAGACTTGAGGAAAATATCAACAACAAGGAAGTGATAATGGAAATCATTTCCGAGACTTTTATGAATTCCAATTCCTATCTTGCCGATAATGACCAGGCAGCAGTAGCCGCCATTGTGCTTGCCGGAGGATGGATTGAAGGGTTGTATATTGCAACACAACTTGTTGATCTAAAAAATTTTAACGGCAATAAGCTGGTGGCAACCATTATCGACCAGAAACTTTCAATTGATATACTTCTCAATTTGCTCGAAAACAATAAAGGGAACCCGGCAGTGGATGAACTAATCGGCCAGGTCAATAAACTGAAAGCGGTTTTTGATAAGATTAATATTAAGACCACGCCGATTAAAACCGAGATTGACCCGGAAACCAATGTGACAATCCTGAAATCGAAAGTTACTACCGATATGTCTGTTGAGACTTTTAAAGAACTCACAGCTATTGTTAAAGAAATTAGAGATTCATTTGTAAAATAACTTACCATGAAGACGATCCGACTTTTTTCAGGTATATTGCTTTTATTATTAGCTTTAACTCTTCCTGCACATTCCCAGTGTAAAGCTTTCGCAAAAAAGGAAGTACTTCCTGAACTTTCACCCTATGTTCATGACGGCAATTATCATGCTGCAATACTTGTAGAAGGTGAAGAAGCTGAGCTATATAAAACTTTCTATTCCGACATGGAATACAGGGTTGTTGTTATGGGTGAAGACAAGTTACCGGCAGTTGAATTTAAAGTACTGGATGAGAACAAGAACGTCCTTTTTTCAAGTAAGGATAACAATAATTCAAGAATGTGGGATTTCAAACTTGAATCGAGCAAACAGCTGAAGCTTGTTATTAAAGTCTCGTCATTCAATAAACCCGGAGACATTCCTGCAAGCGGTTGTGTTGCAATAATGTTTGGCTTTAAGGTGAAGAAATAGCTGAAAAAATCTTTCTGGAATTAATTGTGAAGGGCGTTAATTTTCAACGCCCTTCACAATTTTATCTTACGGAAGATAATTTACGTCTGAGATATTTCCCGGTGTACGATCTACTACATTTTATAAGATCTTCCGGTTTCCCTTCAAAAACGATATTTCCTCCTTTGTCTCCTCCTTCCGGACCTAAATCTATTACCCAGTCGGCACATTTTATCACGTCGGGGTTATGCTCTATGAGTATCACCGAATGACCGTGTTCGACAAGACTGTTTAATGAGCTGAGCAGTTTGCTGATGTCATGAAAATGAAGGCCTGTAGTGGGTTCATCAAAGATGAATAGAATATGTCCTCCGGCCTTTTCCTGGCTGAGGAAATATGCGAGTTTTACCCTCTGACTTTCTCCGCCGGAAAGGGAACTTGACGATTGCCCCAGTTTAACATATCCGAGTCCGACATCAACCAGAGGTTTAAGTTTTTCGACAATCTTACGTTCGGTTTTGCCTCCGTAACTGCTGAAGAAGCCAATCGCTTCATCTATTGTCATTTCAAGAATGTCGTAAATATTCCTGCCGTGGTATTTTACTTCAAGGATTTCCTTCTTGAACCTCATACCCTTACATGCTTCACAGACAAGCTCCACATCGGCCATAAACTGCATTTCTACCTTTATAATTCCTTCTCCCAGACAATCCTCGCATCTTCCTCCGTCGATGTTAAAAGAAAAATGTGAAGCTTTGAAATTATTCTGTATTGATGCCTGTTGTTCGGCAAAGAGTTTTCTTATTTCATCAAAGGCTTTGAGGTAGGTAACCGGGTTTGATCTGCTTGACTTGCCTATCGGGTTCTGGTCGACCATTTCGACACCTGTTAAAGTATTTAAATCTCCCGTTATTTCTTTGTAATTGCCCGGACGTATTCCCGAGCCTTCAATTCTGGCAGCCAGGGCTTTATAGAGTATATCGTGAACAAGACTTGATTTACCGCTGCCGCTGACTCCGGTAACAACTGTTATTGTGTGCAGGGGAAATTTTACATCAATGGATTTAAGGTTATTTTCCCTTGCTCCTTTAACTTCAATATAGCTGTTCCAGGGCCTACGCACCCGCGGCACCGGTATCTCAATTTCGCCTTCGAGATATTTAACTGTCAGTGAGTTATTTTTCCCGGCTGAATCAATTTTCCCCTGAAATACAACTTCACCCCCGAAGAGACCTGCACCGGGTCCCATGTCTATTATTTCGTCTGCGGCCCTTATTATTTCTTCCTCATGTTCTACAACAATTACACTGTTACCCATGTCACGAAGCTCTTTGAGCACACCGGTGAGAAGGTTAATATCGCGCGGATGAAGGCCAATACTTGGTTCATCGAGAATATACAGCGAGCCTGTCAGATTACTCCCCAGAGAAGTGGCAAGGTTGATCCGCTGCGATTCGCCACCCGAAAGGGTTGAAGAAAGCCTGTCGAGAGTAAGATAAGGCAGTCCGACATTTAAAAGAAACTTCAATCTTGAAATAATTTCATGCAGAAGACGTTCGGCTATTTTTTGTTCCTTTGGTTCAAGCTTAAGCGTTGTGAAGAAATTCAGCAGTTCCTCAACAGGCATCATAACAAGTTCCTGAATTGATTTACCTCCTACTTTTACATACGAGGCTTCTTTTCTCAGGCGTGTTCCCTTGCAGGCAGGACATGTAGTTTTACCCCTGTAGCGGCTAAGCAGAACTCTGTATTGAATTTTATATTTCTTTTCTTCAAGATATTCGAAAAACCTGTTGATGCCCCAGAAATACCGGTTGCCATTCCAGAGTAGTTCTTTCTGTTCGGGTGTGAGCTGATAATACGGTTTATGCAAGGGAAATCCGAAAAGATGGGCCGTAGAAACGAGCTGCTCTTTCCATTTTTTCATTGATTCACCTTTCCAGCATACAATGGCATCGTCGTAAACCGACAGGTTCTGATCGGGAATGACGAGATTTTCATCTATACCTATGATTTTTCCATATCCTTCGCAAACCGGACAGGCTCCGATAGGATTGTTAAAGCTGAACAAATGTTCCGAAGGCTCTATGAACTGAATTCCGTTCTCTTCAAATTTATCGGAGAAATTTTCCCGGATGATTTCATCTTTGTCATAAATTATCAGCTGGCAGAAACCTTTTCCTGTACTGAGGGCAGTCTGAACAGAATCGGCTGCCCTGCTCATACCTTCTGAAGAATGAGAAACCAGCAGCCTGTCGATTACAATATTGATTTTTTCTCCGGGATTGCAGCATACCGGTGAAGCCGGGTCATCAATTCTTATGAGATTTCCGTCCTTCTCTATTCGGTTATAACCCTGTTTAACAAGAAAGGTGAAAAATTCTTTCGTGGTGATTTTTGACGGAATTTCAGAAGGGGAAGTAATTATTACCGTAGTATTTTCCGGAAGGGTATTCAGAAAATTTACTATGTCATCAACGCTGTGCTTTTTAACTTCTCTGCCTGTGACAGGCGAAAATGTTCTTCCTATTCTGGCATAAAGAAGCCTCAGGTAATCATATATTTCAGTAGAAGTTCCAACCGTCGACCGGGGGTTTCTTGTATTTACTTTCTGTTCGATTGCAATAGCAGGGGGAATGCCGTCGATGAAATCTACTTCGGGTTTTTGCATTCTCCCGAGAAACTGTCTGGCATAAGCGGAAAGACTTTCGACATATCTTCTCTGACCTTCTGCGTATATGGTATCAAATGCAAGGGAGGATTTTCCTGAGCCTGAAACACCTGTTATAACAACAAGCTTATTCCTTGGAATGCTTAAACTGATGTTTTTAAGATTATGAACCCTGGCCCCTCTGATTTCGATATTCCCCTCCATAACATATCTGCTTGTCAACACTTTCAGTTCGTTCGTCAAAATAATTTGTTAAAGTCCAAAAGTAATACTTTTCATTTTAATTTTTTTTGTTTATTTGTATTCTGCAATAAACATTTAAGGAGGACTGCCTATTGAAAATCTCTACTCTTTGAAGTCAAAAGAGTGAGCTATGAAAAATGAAACATCCGACTATGAACTGATAAAAAAGTTCATAGAGGGCGAGCAGTCCTGTTTTGAGGAATTAATCCATCGCCACAAAAACAAAGTATATGCGTATATAAGTCTTTATATACGCGATCAGGCACTTGCTGAAGATATCTTTCAGGATACATTTCTGAAAGTAATTCAATCGGTAAAGGCAGGAAAATATTATGAAGACGGAAAATTCCTGTCGTGGGTAATGAGAATAGCCCATAATCTTATTATAGACCATTTTCGCCGGTTAAGGCAGATGAATACGATGTCGAACGACGACTATGAATCGGATCTCTTCAATTCAAAATCGCTTGCCGAAAAGAATATTGAAGAAGACCTTGTAAGAATTCAGGTAAAGAAAGACGTAAGAAAACTCATAAGCATGCTTCCTTACGACCAGAGAGAAGTAGTTATACTGCGTCATTATACCGGATTAAGCTTTAAAGAGATAGCCGAAATTACCGGTGTAAGCATTAATACGGCTCTGGGAAGGATGAGGTATGCTCTCATTAATATGAGGAAAATGATTAACGAGAAAAAAATCAGCCTTACCGTAAACTAATAAGATAATATTATCAGGCTCAAAACGTTTTTATTTAAAAATGAAAACGTTTTTGCCTATGGATTTAACCTCTACTCCTTTTGTTAAATATGATGAAATTAATGTTGAGGATGCCGACCTGATTGATGATGCATGGGATTTCAGAGCAGAATTTCGCGATGTATTTGAACTGCTCGATACTCTGAAAACAGAACCCGGGCAGCAGGTTACAAAAAGGCTGCTGGAAATTATTGCAGGTCTGATTTAACCGTAAATTCAGGAGCGTGCATTCCTGTGCTCCAGGGTGCTTATTCTGACATTATTAAAAAGACCTTTACTGATTCAGTAAGTAAATAGAATGGCATGAAGCTATTCCTGCCGTTTCAGTTCTTAAGCGACTTGGTCCTAAATGAACTGATCTGAACCCCATCTTTTCTGCGTCCTTTATTTCTTCATCCGTAAAATCTCCTTCCGGCCCGATAAGAAATAATGCATCTTGCCCTTTTTTGTATACTCCGGGTACTGATTCCCTGTAAAAATTTGCGGAACAATGTGCAATAAGTTTTATTCCGTTAAAATCCGTTGAAATAAAATTTTTGAAATCAACAACTTCATTAAGGATTGTGAGGTGTGTTTTAAGCGATTGCTTCATCGCCGAGATTATTATTTTGTTTATTCTCTCTGCCTTTATGCTTTTCTTTTCAGTGTTTTTACATATCAGCGGCGTAATCTCGTCCACACCAATCTCCACGCACTTTTCAATAAGCCAGTCAAATCTTTCTGGATTTTTAAGAGGCGATACTGCCAGATGCAGTTTGTATGTTCTTGGCTGGAAATTTCTTATAACTCTTGTTATCCTTATAACACATGCTTCGGGATCAGGTTCTTCAATAATTCCTTCATACAGTTTGCCCGTACCGTCTATGAGTTTGACCTGTTCGTTTTTTTTCAATCTGAGAACTTTGATACAATGCCTTGATTCTGTGGTGTCCAGAACACATTTTTCGCCTTTGATCCCGGGAGCAAAAAAAACCTGCATTTCTGGTTGAGTTAGATGCTCATTTTTGTTCTTCGTCATTTTCTGAAGTCATTCGCTGCAGAAATCTAGGCAGTCTGTCTTCAACTGCTATCATGTATGTGTACGGAACCCTCACTGAAGATTCTGGATGTGTGCGCACCTTTTCTTTAAGAGTGGAAATCAGAGTATTATATTCAATATTGCTTGACTGAGTCATTAATACGCCTCTGAAATACGAGAAATAATACCATGTTGAATTGTCTGCTTTAAGGTATATGTCGAGCAGGTCGCCCGATCTTCTTCTCTGTATTTCAATAAAGCCATCTACATACACATTAATAGCCTGGGAGCCGATAAGCCCTATTCCGATTTTTCCTTTTGACCGGAATGATGACGTAGGTTCGTTCCAGTATAGCTTAACATCGTTAAGAAGCAATTCATACGGGTATTCTCTGGGCAGACTCCTGGTTGTTCCGAAGAGACCAATTTCTTCATTTATTCTTGTTGCAACCGGTTCTCCCAGCAGATCAATCATGGCTTTCTTATAGAACTCCGTATTCAGGTTAACCGGTGCAAGTGCCGGAACTCTTTTAATTTCATTGCCCATCATTTCGAGTGCCTGCGGAGAGAAATAGAAATCGAGTGCGATAACAGTCTCGAAAGTCACTTTACCCGAATCGATGGTGTGAATTACTTTACCGGCTGCATCCATTTTCAGGTGGTCGTAATTTGCCCCGAAATTGAGTTTCCCTTCACCGGAGAGAATACAATAATTTTTATCAAACGTAATCATGTTACCCGGCAGCGACAGATCGGCAAGCTTTTCCATTGATGTAATCCTGTAAACTCCTTTTTCTTTATCAAACCAAAGAGCTCCAGTTGCGTTAACTATCTGGGCGTCGCTCCAGCTTTTTCTCTCCGATAGAAATGCGGGGTAAATATGGGCGGAATCTATTGAAATGAACGAGCCTGAGTAGACAGGATTGTCATTTATATCCCTTGCTTTGTCGGCAATGGGTATAATAACCATTTTTGGGTTTATACTTGATTTAAACTTAACATTATAACTTTTGAAATTGCAATTGTGAACTATACCTGCCGAACCGGTAAATGTGAGATAATTATCCCTGGCAGAAAGCATTACATCGCCTGCAAAGCTGAAAGCGGGGCTAAGCATGAAATTTTGGGTAACGGGTATAAAACCTGTTGCTGTTGTGATACCCTTGTCAGATGTTATTTTCGGGAAGTTAATCTGCTGAATATTGTTGCTTTCGTCCACATAGTTATATATTGCGCTCCCGGTGTAACTGTTAGTATTTTCAATTACTATGTTTCCGGAATGAAGTAAATGTTTATTATTGACTGCGATTATTGCGTTACTCAGGGGCCGGATCCTTGCTCCCCTTTCAATGGTTATTCTGCCGTTTTCGGGTTGAATGAGAGCATCAGCAATGTGTATATAATTAATGTTTTCTGCTATAACAACTTCCTGGTTAAGGTCATATTTTGCTTTCCATGAGGTGAATGCTATGGTGTCCTTTATTATGTTGGTCGCAAAGAATGTCGGTTTGTCGAGTTTTGTGAATTCGAGTTTCAGCAGTTCTTCTGGAGTCATCAGTGGTGATTCGGCTTTACCCCTCTGTTCCATGTTTAGAATCCGGTTCTTCATATCATACTGGAAATTTGTCATTTTACAGATATACTGTATTTCGGGAAACTTAACCATTGATGTGCCGGTGTTAAGGCTGAATCTTGAATTATATGACCTGAAGTCGATGGTCACATTTACATTTTCGGCCAGAAATCCGATGGCTTCTCCACGGGTTGATTTGAGATTGTAGTCGGCTGTGTCGCTTTGAATTGTGGTTTCCGTAAAATTGAATTTGTTGGAAATAATTCTGGAGTCTGTTATGTCTACTGTTCCTGAACCTGATAATTTTTCAGGGGTCAGAATAATTTTTCCGTCGAGTTGTGTGCCATTTGCAAACATATCAAACTTTTTACTGGGAGAGCTGGTGGCAATCCATTCATCGGTAGATGTAAGCCATTTTACTGACACGTCGCCGGATGATAATGCCGGAAAACGTCCGCTTTCATCGGGTGATATGGTAAAGGATCGTGCGAAGGTTATCATCGAATCCGGGAAGAACCTGAATTCATCCGATTCGGTTTCAGATGTAATTCTTTTCAGTTTCCCGCTACCAATTAATCCTTTGTTACTCATTGAGATCATATTGTATAATCTGCCCTTACCATTGTATACCTCAATTCCATCAGAGGGAATATTCATAGTAAATCCCAGCGAATTGTCTTCCTGAATAATTAAATATTGTCTTGTTGGTTTTATGATATTTCCTCCGATAAATTCTCCGGGCAGATTCATCATTTCATTTGTGTAATGGTCTATATTTTCGTATATGAATGGGTCAAGCCTGAAATAAAAGTCCTGGGCTTTGTATATGCCCTCAAGTCCCGGGATTTTATCGTAAAAAATATACGAATATGTGGTTGCATTGATGATAGGATATTGTTTAAGGCTTTTCAAACCCGATTTATTTTTTGGATCATCAATATATAATTCAGCAGTTGTAAGCTGAATCAGATTTTCGACATCCTTTATATAGGACCTTCCCATTGCATCCTTTTCTCCTGTTTCTACTGCGATTCTTATTGAATCAATTTTGTTAAGTTTTATTTTAAAGGTATCGTAATCAAATACAAAATTGTGGCCGAAAATTGTAAAGAGACCCGCTTCAACAACTCCGTCGAATGAAATTTTTTTGTTTTTCCCCACCTCAATTCTCTGGTTGTAAGGATAAATGGCAACCATCTGTGAATCACTAAGAAAAATGTTCCTGACACCGTTTACTGTCAGCCGGAAATTTTTCAGGTCGAGGAAAGCGTTTTCCGTTGGAGCATTTGTCTCGCTCATGAATGAAATCACATCGTAATCCTTTTTCCTTGCATAAGCGTTAATGAAATCATCAACTTTGCTTTTAATAGTCACTTCGTTATTAACCCTGTCATAGAACAGAAAGCCCCGGTTGGTCAGGTCAATGCACAAACCGGTTACAGATTCTTCCGGTTTGTTAAGCCATCTTGCGAATTCCTTTACAGGAAAAGTATTTGAATAGAACCAGTCTGCAAACTGCCTCAGGCGGTAAAGAGGGTGATATTCGTCAATGCCTGCAAGTCGTTCGAAATATGTAGAATTAAAAAAAGATGTTGATTCGAATCTGGCTTGACCAAGGGATGCCCCTCTTGAGCGTGAAAGAATCACAGTTGACTTGTCCATGTTCCAGATAAGGCTTTCGAAATAGATATCGAAACCGTGAAAAGAATCATACCATGGGCTTTTTGAGACAGGGTTATTGCCTCTGAAGAGATTTACTTCGCGGTTTTCTGCATTATATGAAAAACCGATACTTGAGTGATGAATCGAGTCGTTGCCAAGGTAAAAAGTTGCTGATGACTCCTGGGTATTGATTCCTCCTCTGGTTATAAGGCAGATATTGGTCGCTATTTTAAGGTAAAGGGTATCATTTCTGAATATTGTTACCCGTGCCGGAGTAAAGACATCACCTGTTCCTATTACCGTAGACCCTTCAAGTCGCAGCCCACCTTCGAAGTTTACATCCTTAAAAATGTTTTTAATCGAAAATGTTTTGGTATATGTATCAAACCGGGGAAATCTGATATTTTCACGGTTACCGGCAACGGAAGCCTGATCGGTAAGTTTTCCGTATTCGGGCTTTTCAAAAAAAGTTTTATGCGTGAGCAAAGCCGAATCAACTTCGTAAGCAGCTCTTAAAAGGCTTATTGAATAATTGTTTATTTCTGCAAATACTTCATTTCTCGGATAACCGGCTTTTTCAAAATATACCGTACCTCTCAAACCCCTGAACATGGTATTTTCAGGGTAATATTTTCCGGATACGTTATATATTTCCGTGCTGTCTTTTTGCGAATAAGCAGTTAGTGTTACATCTTTTACATTTAAACAGAATGAAGTATCGTACTCGAAAGTTACATTCGTTCCTTTGACTTTCCATTTGACTGTACCTGATTCGAAAATAATGCCCGATGTGATAAATGAACTGGTATTTCTCAGATGCCTGTCTATATTATCATTTGTGATAGCCGGTTTGTTAATCATTGCTGCAAGACCATTCAGCCAGGTGAGAAAATAACCTTTATTCCTTTTATATTCTGAAAGGTCGAGCAGAGTTTTTATGAAGTCAAGAAAATGAGGTATCGGCCTGAAATTTCTTTCAGCCAGTAAACAACTGATGACTAATATGTTTTCGGCAACATCTGAACTGAAATAAGAACTGTCCCAGCAGGATGTGAATTTTTTCAGTATGTCGCTCTGTTCGGGCGTCAGGTTAGGGCCCATAAATGCAGTAAGTTCTGCTGAAAATTTATCGTGTTCCCCCGAGAAAATCTTTTTCCCTTGCGGGAAAGCAGCACTGGATATTAAAATGGTAATAAGACAGGTTATATAAATTTTTTTCAGCATCCTGCAGTCAGAAAATTAACTCATCTGAAACAATAAAGTTGATAAAAATATTTTAATAACGGTTAACTGCAAAATATTATTTCAGGATACAATATTTACCATCACTTATTTTACCTAAAAAATCAGATCTGTACTTCTATTGCCTCCGTTTTCTTCAGCTTTCTAAGAATTTAAGAAGTACCTGAAAAATCAAACTCCGGCACCTATTAACCAGTAATCAGTAACCAGTAACCAGTAACCAGTGACCAGTAACCAATGACCAGTAACCAGTAACCAGTAACCAGCAACCGATATTATTTTCTTATCTGACTGCTTCTACGATTGCGCAGAATTCTTCTTTTTTCAGCGAAGCTCCGCCAATTAAACCACCGTCTACATCGGGCATTGCAAAAATTTCGGCGGCATTTGATGCCTTGCAGCTGCCCCCATAAAGGATGGTAGTATTATCTGCTATTTCTTTACCGTATTTATCTGCAATCAGTTTACGTATGTACGATTGCATTTCCTGTGCCTGTTCAGGGGTGGCATTAAGTCCGGTACCGATAGCCCATACAGGTTCATAGGCGATTACAACGTTTTGGAATTCTTCTTTACCGAGGTTAAAAAGTCCTTCCTCAAGCTGTTCATTCACAACATTAAAATGAATTCCTTCTTCTCTTTCTTTCAGAACTTCGCCGCAGCAATAAATTACTTTCAGTCCGGCAGCAAGAGCCAGTTTTACTTTTTTATTAAGCACATTGTTATCCTCTTTAAACAATGTTCTTCTTTCTGAATGACCTATAATCACATATTCCGCTCCGGCGCTTTTTATCATGCCGCATGAAATTTCTCCGGTATAAGCACCCGATGGTTCTGAAGCACAGTTCTGTGCGCCGAACTTTATGTTGCTGTCTTTCAGAACATCCTGCATTACGGCAAGATGAATAAAAGGAGTACATAGCACAATTTCCGCCTTAGGATTTTTGCCTTTGAAATATTCTTTTATTCCTTTTGCCAGTTCAATTCCTGAACTGAGATCCATGTTCATTTTCCAGTTTCCTGCAACAATTTTCTTTCTCATAATTTTATTAAGTTATTTAAATTCAGTTAATTATTTTTCTTTGATAAGATTTCCGATATCTTCCGGAAGATTGGCCCACGACCATTTTCCGGTTATTGTTCCATCGCGGAGCATTATATAACCCGGATTGGAACGGACCATTGTTTTAAGTGTGATTTCATCCATTAAACAGAATTGAAGGCCGTTATTGTATTCTTTAATTTTGTCGGATGATGAAGCAGTAAGTATGTAGAAATCAATGTTATTATCAAGGCATTTGCGACCAGTCTGAAAACCTTTCTCGAGTCTTTCGGGTTTTGCCTTTTCAAGTTTCGGCGAGATCATTAAAAGCGTAAAGTTACTGCTGTTTAGAACCTTATCTGTAATATCAATATTGTCGATAGTTACAATCGAGAAACCATGAATTGGGGGCTCATAGCCTTTTTTAACCAGAACGGATTTCTGGTCAATAAATTTCCATGTAGTATCGTCGGCAGGAAAATTATCAATGGAAAATTCTTTTTGTACGCCGTCTTTTTCATATATAAAAGTGGTTTTGTACACAGGAGCAGGAGCACCTTCTGGTATTTCCATCAATTCTTTGATATTATTTCCGGTCTTATATGGCAGAAAGTCGATAACCGGAAGATATTTAAGGTTATAACCGCAGAATCCGATAAAAATGATTGAAACGGAAAGAATTACAAGCCATCCCTGAAGACTCTTTAAATATTCTGCAGGTTTGTTTTTGTCAGGTAACAAAATCAATATGAATGTCATCAGAACAACATTCTTCCAGAAAGTCTGCCAGTTGGTAAGTTTGACAGCGTCGCCGAAACAGCCGCAATCCGATACGGGATTGGTTAATGCCAGAACAAGTGTAAGCGGTGTGAAAAACGACATTAAAACCGTAATTCCTATAAGACCTTCTTTGTATTTTGTACCTGTAAGCAGGGCAAAGCCTGCTATAAATTCGGCGAGACATAGCAGGATTGCCAGTGGCAGGCTGAGAGGCTGCAGGAAATCGAGTCCGAAAGCAGTGAAATAGTCCGAGAATTTATAAGTTGAACCAAGAGGATCAATTGCTTTGACTGTTCCCGAAAAAACAAAAACTGCACCTGTAATTATTCTCGCTGTAAGTCTTACTGTTTTCATTTCAGTTCAGATTTTTCTTTTCGAGAATGCTTAAAATTTTTTTAAATATTGTATCGGGCGTAAGGATTTTTCCTTGATTGTCGCAGCATTTTACAACTTTTAACATTGGATCTGTTTCAGCCACCCTCAGGTACATCTCACGTACCCTCATCTGGTATGATAGACTGCCTTCATGAATATCATTTTTCCCGTTGAGATATTTTCTGTCCTCTCCTTTTCTTGTATCTGTCAGCTTGCTCTCTACGAAGCTGAAAGGAACATCAAGAAAAAGATTGATATCGGGTCTGGGGATTTTAAAGTAACCGAATTCAAGTTCGAAAATCCATTTTTTAAGTTCTTCCTGTTGTTTTTCATCTTTTAATTTAGCACACTGGTAGGCAATATTCGAATAGGTATATCGGTCGAGGAGTACAATTTTTCCTTCATTGAGCCACGATTTAATCATATCTGCTGCATCTTTTCTGTCGCCGGCATAAAGCATGGCAATCAGATAAGGATCAACATCGTTCAGGGAACCGAACTCGCCTCTCAGAAATCTTGCTATAAGTTCACCAAACCAGGGAGTGTCTGTTCTCGGAAAATGAAGAAACTCGCATTTGCTGTTACGGGCTTCGAAAAAATTTTTCAGCAGCTTTATCTGGGTTGATTTACCTGAGCCGTCAAGACCTTCTATAACGATAAGTTTCATCAGGGATTTTTTGTTTGCAAATGTAATAACGGGGTGTGAATTCAGAAAGAATATTTGCCACTTATGTGTGATTATTTTATTTTTGGATTTTGTTAGATATGCTGGATAAGCCTGAATATATTAACACAGGGGGAAAGCTTACAGATCTGAAAATTCCCCGTATTATGGGTGTTATTAATGTAACCCCTGATTCATTTTATGCCGGGAGCCGATATCTTGACGAAGGGAGTATTATTAATGCAGCCCGCAGGATGCTGGACGAGGGAGCCGATTTTATAGATGTTGGAGGTTATTCTTCACGTCCCGGAGCGGATGATATTTCGCCGGAGGAAGAAAAATCGAGAGTACTGAGGGCCATCAGACTAATTACCGGAGAGATTCCTGAAGCAATAGTTTCGGTAGATACCTTCAGGGCAGAAATAGCATACAGGGCTGTTACTGAATGCGGTGCACAAATAATCAATGATATCTCGGGAGGAGATGCCGATAAGGAGATGTTTGATGTAGTGGCAGAGCTTAATGTTCCGTATATATTAATGCATATGCAGGGAACACCGCGTACCATGCAGATAAATCCTGTTTATAACGATGTTGTGGCCGATATACTGATGTGGTTCGGTGAGAGAATCACCAGACTTCAGTCGAGAGGAGTGAAAGATATTATTTTAGACCCCGGATTCGGATTCGGTAAAACTGCCGAACATAATTTTGAAATACTGCGTCGCCTCGGTGAATTTAAAATAGCCCGATTGCCCATTTTAGTCGGGCTTTCCAGAAAATCAATGATATGGAAAACACTCGGAATTAAACCGGAGGATGCTCTTAACGGTACTACGGCTCTGAATATGGCAGCACTTATGAATGGTGCCGACATACTGAGAGTTCACGATGTAAGGGAAGCTGTTCAGGTAAGAACTCTGTATTTAAAACTTCGTGCAGAAAAGAAAAAAGAGGAATGATATTGAACGGCGCAATTAACTTTTTATGAATATCTTTGAACCATGCCATTTCACATTACGATATTGGACGTAATTGATATTTTCCTTGTTGCCTTTCTGCTGTATCAGCTTTACAGGTTAATAAAAGGAACGCCGGCATTGAGCATATTCATAGCCATTTTTCTGATTTATATTTTCTGGTTGCTGGTCAGGATACTGAACCTTAAACTGATGAGCACCCTGTTAGGTCAGGTGATAGGAGTGGGAGTAATAGCCCTTATCATTGTTTTTCAGCAGGAAATCAGAAAATTTCTTATAGTAATCGGAAGCAGGTATGTCAATAACGACAGATTTCTGGGTCTGCGAAAGATGTTTCCTGAAAATATCAAGCAGAAAAGACAAAGAAATACTGAAGAAATCATCAGGGCGGTTGAATCCATGTCATCAAAAAAAACAGGTGCCCTTATAGTTATCGGACGTTCAGGGCTACTGGAGCAGTATTCGGAGGGAGGGGAGAAGCTCAATGCCAACATCAGTGCAAGCCTATTGGAAACTATTTTTACACGCAATACTCCGCTGCACGATGGTGCGGTGCTAATTGAAAACGGGAAAATAATTGCTGCACGATGCCCTTTACCCATAACCGAACAGTTAAATATAGCAGATGAATACGGGATGCGTCATAGAGCTGCACTTGGTATGACAGAACATATTGATGCACTTGTGATTGTTGTTTCTGAAGAAACAGGGAAAGTAAGTATTGCCGATAGAGGTGTTATCAGAAGCGGAATTTCAATTAAGGAACTGAGACAAATTCTGGCAAACGAAAAAATTTAGTATACGGGTATCGTTATTTGATATATTTTAACCTCAAATTTACAATACGGTCATAAACGTAATAACAGGGATTCTCGCATTGTGATTTTTCATACTTTACTCGCGGAAATGCCGTATCTACAGCTATATAACTGTTGTCGTTAGCATCGCTGTAAGTTGCAGTTATTGTGTATCTTTTGTTAAGAGGTACATCTACTTCAAGTTTTTCCTGGCGTACATAAAAAATATCACGGAGTATATTGTCTTCAAGATTACCTTCGTAAATTCTCACCACTACTGCCGGATGCCAATCAGTCATCTTTTTTTCCAGATATAATATAAGAGTGGCATGGTCAGGCTCATCCTGTGTACAATCCTGACAATCAATGAAGATCGGATTCTCGTCACACGAAAAAACTGCCGCAAAAAACGACATCAGGATATATAATGCATATTTTTTCATTTACCGTTTAATACCATCTGATATATTTACCTGGTGCCCTTACTTTACTGAAATATATTGTATATCCTGCTCCGGCTGTCACCCATAAAGGTCCTATTTTATAAAAGGGGGTTCTGAAGTATTCCAGCTCAGCCTTTAAAAGAATATTTCCTTTTGTCCATTTCATTCCTGCTTTTGTTATTATCTTAAGTTTGTTACCTGGTGCTTCATTTGTTCCTTTTAACTTATTTGCAAAAAAATAACCCGCCGATAATGAAACACTTGCAGTCCAGTTGCCTTTCAAAGGATAATCGGTGAGCCTGAAGTCCTTAAAAAGACCTCCGTAAAACAGGTAGCTTTTATCCATGTACTGGTAATATGTATTCTCTTCTTTTTCAATCAGTACCCTTGTATATAAAGGTTTGAAATCGATACCGGTTAAAATTCCGAAATTTCTTAACGGTTCTTTAAAAGAAGCTGATATACCGGTATAAATGTCGTGGATACTGAACTTTGTTCCGGCAACAACATTTACCTGATCGAATCCTTTATGGGTAGTTTGTGGAATATTATATTTCGATAGCAGGTTTATGAAGTCTTGCCTTCCGTATGCTATTGCGACTGCATATGGGCTTACTGCTTTTGATTGTTCAGCCGATGACCATTTATCTCCTTTTCTCAGTAAATATTCAAGAGCTTCTTTATGGTTTGACATTATACAGAGGTCAAGAGCATTGTAATTGTAATTATTTGTTTCATAAATATTTACGAAACGTTTTATTAGCAGGTCCATAATTAGTGTATCACCGTTCTGTGCAGCAATAAGGAATGGTGTAAATCCTTCCCTGTCGCGTTCGGAAGGGTCGGCACCGTTCTGCAGCAGAAGGTCGGCTATGTTGGCGTGACCTGCCCATACTGCAGCCATCAGCGGTGTAGTACCTTCATTATCCCTGGCGTAAATAGCTGCATCATAATACAAAAGCATGTCGGCAGCTGAAAAGTATCCGTATGCACAGGCGTAATGAAGCGGTGTAGCACCATACCGATCCCTTATGTTGACATTGGCTCCTGCTCTTGCAAGAATTTCCGCAATTTCAGGATTATTTTTCTTTATTGCAATATGTAGCGGCGATTCGGAATAGTTCGAAAGAACATCAAGCCTGGGTTCGTATTCCAGCAAAACCTTTACCGCTTCGGTTTTGTCATTCCCCACTGCAAAATGAAGCGGCGTAACCCCTTCCATGGTGGATGCATTAACATCAGCGCCATATTTGATAAGCCATCTGATACTATTTATCCTTCCCTCAGCAGCAGCTGTCATAAGTGCAAAATTCAGATTCAATTCGGATTCCGGCCCTCTTAAAAGACTTATATACTGAAGGGTATCATCTTCTTCCTCCATCTTTTTATTTTCCTGAGAATAGGAAATATTTGCATGTGAGGTAATTATAACCACAACTGACAGGAAGTGCAGATATTTAACCAGTTTTTGTGGCATGCTGCAAAGTTATTATTTTGGTTTTATTTTCTATCGAAAACTACCATTATGTTAATAATTATGATTTTAAACGGGAATAATAATTTCTATTTTTGCATCGAAAATGTTAAAGAAGTCTCTTAAAATATTATTTATACTCGGGATTGTTCTGGTTGCAGGTTATCAGCCTGAAGCAGTGGAAAAAAATATTTATCTGAAAGAGAAACTTGTACCGGGCAACATGAGGCTGACAAATGAGATTTCTGAAGCTCCCGAATTTGAGAATTTTGAAAGGGTTATACGGTATTTCATGCGGAGATGGGATATTGTGGGAGCATCGGTGGCAATTGCCAGAGGTGAAAATCTTATATATGCGAAAGGGTTTGGCCTTGCCGACAGTACTACCAAAGAAGCGGTACAACCTTACAGTCGCTTCAGAATAGCCAGTATTTCGAAACTGATCACCGCAGTGGCAATAATGAAACTCCAGGAAGAAGGAAAGCTATCGGTACACGACAATGTCTTTGGACCCGGAGGAATACTGAACGATCCATTCTACAGCAACCCGAAGGATAAAAGGGTTTACAACATTACCGTCGCACACCTTCTGGCACATGAAGGTGGATGGACAACCCGCTTCGGAGACCAGATGTTTATGCCATTTGTTGTCGCAAAAGAGATGGGGGTACCCGTTCCTGTTGATACAAAAACCATTGTCCGTTTTGCACTCAATAAAAGACTTCACTTTACACCCGGAACAGGCCGTTCCTATTCAAATCTCGGATATGCGATACTTGGACTGGTTATAGAAAAAGTTTCAGGCATGCCTTACAGCGAATATTGCAGAAAAAACATTCTGGAACCTTACGGCATCTATGATATGTATCTTGCAAAGAATCTCAGGAGTGATAAGCTGCCATACGAAGTAACGTATTATGTTCCTCCTGATGTAATAATGAAGCCATCGGTATACGGTACCGGTGAACTGGTTTCTCCAGCTTACGGAGGTAATGACATAGAAGCTCTCGGAGCAGCAGGGGCATGGGTTGCCACAGCTCCTGACCTTCTGAAATTTATACTGCACATCGACGGATTTGATGAAAGAAAAGATATGTTAAGCGATGAATCAATAAAGTTTATGACTGACGATAAAAATAAATATGCTCCTGTAGGGTGGAAAGGGACATTAAGTACCGGAGACTGGTGGAGAACGGGTTCTTTTCCGGGTACGGTGGGTATGGTTAAACGACAGTCCAACGGCATAGCATGGGTTTTTCTGGCAAATACCAGCACATGGAACGGACCTGAGATATCAACGGAAATAAATAAAATTATGTGGAGAGCACTTTCCCAGGTAAAAAAATGGCCGGAACGCGATCTGTTTAATTATTATGTGGAAGCTCCGCTTTCAATAGATATGATAATTGAATAATATCAGTAATATAGATGTGTTTTACCGTAAATGTAAATCTGGTAAAAAAAGAACTGGAAGAACGTTTTAACGCCCGGCTGCTTGATCCCGAAAAATACCGTCCGAGTTACTACTACCATGCATTTTCACTCCCTGAATTGCCTGTAGTCCATACCGGAAACAGGGAATTCATAGAACTTATGAAATGGGGTCTAATTCCTTCATGGGTAAGAGACAGAGAAAAAGCTGATGAAATCAGGTACAAGACGTTTAACGCAAGAGCGGAAAGCCTTGATACGAAACCTTCATTTGCAGATTCATTTGTATTCAGGAGATGTATCATTCCGGTAAGAGGATTTTTCGAATGGCAACATACCGGTGAGAGAAAAATTCCCTGGTATGTATTCAGAGCCGATGAAGATATTATGTCACTTGCAGGTCTATGGTCGGAATGGATCGAAAATACTACAGGAGATGTAATTAGAACCTTTACCATCATAACTACCCAGGCAAATGATATGATGGCACGGATACACAACTCAAAAAAAAGAATGCCTGTAGTTCTTGAGAGATCATCAGAAGAAATATGGCTCGATTTAAAGGCTCCGAAGGATAAACTTTTAAAACTACTTGAACCATACCCCGATAAAATTTTGAAAGCCTATACAATAGGCACTCTTATCAACAGGAAAGATGCCGATAAAAATACTCCCGACCTCATAAAACCTGTTGAATATAACATGCCGGGAAAGCTCCTTTAGTTATTCAGGTTCAATCCTGTTGCCACTGCGGAACAAAATGGTATGTAAGTGTACCTGTCTGATTCTTTACTGCTGAAGCATCGGGACTAAACCGTGAGGAGAGGGAGGATATTACAGCAGCTTCAGTGAGGCAAGGATCAGAAGTGGTGCTTTCACCTGCAAGTATTGATGCCTTAACAACTTCTCCTTTGGGATTAACTTCAATTGTCAGCGTTACTTTCCCTCCGCCTTCACACTTGTAGATAGGCAGAGGAAGATATACATGGGTTCTTCCCGGCAGATAGTAATATATTCGTGTCGGGCCGCTGTAACGTGCAGCCATTTCGTTTGACTTACTTACCTGTTCATCTTTGCCTTTTTCATCAGAATGGACTTCAATACCTTTTTCAGAGGACTCTGCTCTCATCCTTTTCTGTTCATCAATGTAATTATCGGGTCCGAGAAGTCCGCTTTTTATCATTTCCTCTTTTACCCTGTCAATATACTCTTCCGGATTAATTCTGAAATCGGGCTTGGCAGCAAGATTCCTTGCTATATTTAGCAATTCCTGATCACCTGCCAGAATATCTTCCTGTTTCCCTCCCGTTCTGTTCTCTTTCATCAGAACCTCCTCAGGAATATTTTCTTCATAAAAAATTATTTCATACTCCCGCCTGTATTTTTCAATATCAAGAGAACCTATCTTCAACATCATAAAAATAATACCTGCCGTAAGATGTATAATTACAGCACCTAAGATTCCGACCAGTTTTTCCCTTCCGTTCATAATTCTTTGCGAAATTATAAATTATTACTTTTGCCACTCATCCTGATATTTAAATAATATAACAGATGCCCATTGAAATAATTGTTAATCAGATTCTGGTACTGGCAATAGTAGCCCTTGTTGGCGTAATTGCATCTAAATTCGGAATAATAACTCCCGAAGCAAAAGATTTTCTGGCAAAAATTATTTTCAATGTTACCCTTCCTTCAATGTTACTGGTTAGTTTCGGCAGTACAGATGCCACTCCCCGTATTCTGAAAAACAGTGCAGAGTTTATCGGCCTCTCTTTTTTTTCAATATTTCTGCTGTTTATAGCGGGATCTGTCGCATCGTATTCTCTGAAATTAAAAGGTGAAGATTCTGCAATTTTCAGACTTCACAGTATGATGGGCAATATAATTTATCTGGGATTCCCTGTAATTTATTCCCTTTACGGGAATGAAGGTATCCTGTACGGAAGCCTGTTTACAATTGTTTCGAATGTCATTTTATGGACATTAGGAGTAATTATAATTGCAGGTAATTCTAAAATGACTGTAAAAGAAGGACTTAAATACATAATTAATCCGAATACAGTGGCTATTCTGATTGGTTTCTGTCTTTTCCTTTTACATGTCAGATTACCGAAGATTATCGTTGACTCTCTGGGAGGTCTTGGCAGTACAAATACTTATCTTTCAATATTGTACATAGGTTCGGTTTTATTTTATGCGAAAGCAGGAAGATACCTGAAAAATATAAATGTATATGTTCTTTCATTTAACAAGATGGTTATTATTCCGTTTTTGCTTATAGGTATTTTCTGGCTTGCTGATACTTACACAAGTTTACATTTTGACAGGATGGTTCTTTCTGTTTTAATTCTTGAATCGGCCATGCCCTGCATGGTAAATGTTGTAATAATAGCTAAAATACTCGGGATTGATGACACGGCAGCTGCTGCCAACGTTTTTGTAAGCACAATCTTGAGTATATTAACCTTACCTCTTGTTTTAATATTTCTTACTATTTTAAAGTGAATTATAAAAATTCCGACCATGGAAAAAATACCCGTAATAAAGTCTATAAAAGAGAGGTGGAGTCCGTACTCATTTTCTCCTGCCCGGGTTGAAGAAGAGAAACTTGAAGCAATTTTTGAAGCGGCCCGTCTTGCACCTTCCTCAATGAATGAACAACCATGGCTTTTTGTTTTTACAACAAAAGACGACAGGAAATATTTTGATACTTTTCTGGGTTTTCTTTATGAAGCCAACAGGATATGGGCCAGGAATGCCTATGTTTTATGCATTGTAATGACCAGAAAAGTCTTTTCCGGGAATAATTCCCCTAACAGACATGCATTATATGATACCGGCATGGCTGTAGGAAATCTTCTTGCACAGGCAACATCAATGGGTTTGTATGTTCATCAGATGGGCGGCTTTTCGGTAGAAGAGGTAAAGAAACATTTTGCAACAGGTGATCTGATTGAACCCGTGGCTATGATGGCAATCGGTTATGCCGGTAACGGAACAGAACTCGGTGAAGAACTCCGGGCAAGGGATATGAAAAGAAGACCACGTAAAGAACTGAAGGAATTTGTTTTCAGGAATGAACTTAACACACAGGCATTTGAGCAGATCAGAACAGAGCCTTGACTTTTAAATTTAAACTTCTTCCTGTCAGATAATCAGGAACTGCAAACTGTCTCGAGCGACCGCTCTGATTGTTTACTGTCTTAATCCAGAAATATGAAACTGTATTGTTTATATCCAGAAGATTGAAAATCTCAACTGATGCAATCATTTCTTTTATAATGCCGGACCTCCCGGTTGATGAGTTGCTTTTTATTACCCGAGTTATTCCAAGGTCTACGCGTCGGTAAGAAGGCATCCGGTGGTATTGGTCGTAACGGTTATTGAAAGGTGATATTACCGGAAGTCCTGTGATAAATGAAATATTGATGTGTGCCCTGTAATCAGGATTTCCGGGAAGATAATCCTGAAAGAAAATATTACAGTTAACCGTTTGCTCCGATGGTGAAGGAAACATGCCTTCTATGATACCAGACATTTTTAGCTTTGAATCCATAATGGAAAGACTGAACCACGATTCGGCACCTTCTACAAATTCACCGTATAACCTCATATCAATACCCCTGCTGTAGCCTGATGCAAGATTATCTCCTTCGTATATTATTCTTACATTATCAAGCCGGTAAGGTATGATGCCGGATAGCTTCTTGTTGTAAATCTCTGCCGTGAATCTGAACGGCCTTTCCCATGCTTTAAAGTCGTAAGAGATACCTGTTACCACATGCCACGATTTCTGGGACTTTATATTCCGGTTCAGGGTGCCGTCGGGATAACGCATTTCTCTGTAAAAAGGTGGTTGAAAATAGGCTCCTGATGCCAGCCATGCCGATATGCCCCTGCTCGTTTCAATTCTTGCAGAGATTCTGGGACAGGCATAGAATTCTGAGGTAAATGAGTTGTATATGTTTCTTATTCCACCTGTAATTATCGTTTTATTTTTTTCTCCCGCAATAATAGCACGGGTTTCCCCGTATGTTTCGAAGATCCGGTTCGTTATTCTGTTGTCGCCTTTTATCAGTGAACTGACAGAAAGTTCATTGCCTGTACTCAGGGGTATTGAAAATCCTGCGGAATCGACCATTTTCCATTCCCGGATGTTGTCTGTAATTAATTCATTACTGGCTTTGAGGCCCCATCTGAAAGAGATATTGTCTGAAGCATCCAGAAAACCGCTATACTTTATTGCAAAAAAATCTGCATCGATTCTGTTACGTGCATGCGACAGAAAGCTTCCGGCACCAATGTTAAGTGAAGTATCAACCATATTTTCGGACCCGGTATTCTTGTCAAGCATATTGAGACTGTAATATCCTCTGATATCGAAAGTCTCCTTTTCATTTGTCCCGAAATACGATGCAATAATTTTATGTACCGATTTTTTGCCCGAGTATTTCCATGTAAGAGCCGTATTCCACGTCCGATATAAATCTTTTTCCCTTCCTTCAAAAAGAACATAAAGTCTGTAAGCTTCTGCCTCATTTCCGAACTTGCTTTCCCTGCTGCGAGGTATATAATTATATGTATTGGATGAATATGTGCCGAATAGTGATACTTCTGAATTTTTACCGGTTTTTATGGTTACAAGGCTCTGTATATCGGCAAATACAGGAAGGTAATCACCTTTTGAGTCGAGGGTTTTGAGCATCATTCTGCTCGATTTGTATCTTATTCCGGTCAGCCATGATATTTTACCTGTGGGGGTTATGCCTTCGAAATGTACGGAGTTATAAAGCAATCCGGCCGAAACGGAAGCTCTGAATTCCGCTGGACACCGGTATGTAATATCGAGTACCGATGACATTTTATCACCGTAGATTACGCCGAACCCGCCCGGGGAAAACAACACGGATGCTGTAAGGTCCGGATTTATTACACTCAGCCCTTCCTGTTGCCCCGATCTTATAAGAAAAGGCCTGAATATTTCAATATCATTGATATAAACGAGATTTTCATCAAAATTGCCACCCCTCACCGAATATTGACTGCTAAGCTCATTATTCGAAGATACACCCGGAAGAGTCTTCAGGATTGTTTCAAAACTTCCCGATGCAGATGGTATTACGTTGAAATCTTTCGGGGAAATCTTAATCATGCCTGCTCCCGCCTGTTTGCTTTCGGCTGTAACAGTTATTTCTTCCAGACCTGTAATTTTCCTTTTTATGTACAACTCCCCGAGATTTAAATTGCTGTTACAAATGATTGGGATACTTTTATTCTCATAACCGGTTACTGATATGCTTAGAATGTGATATTTTCCGTCGGCCGGAACAGAAAGTGAGAAAAAACCGTTTTGATCGGTATAAGTTCCGGTTTTGAAATCGTTCATAAATACTGCAGCATTTCCGACCGGAATACCCGTTGTATCTTTGACAATGCCATTTATGAAAATCAAATCCTGAAAAGCCGGATAGCTGTTGCAAAGAGAAACTCCGGAAATTATAACAGACAAAATTATTTTAAGAATCCGGATCATTTATTTTTGTTGGGAAGTTTTTGATTTGCTGCCGGATTTTTTTTCTGATTTTTCATTTTTCAACAGCCCGCTTTTCAACCCGTTAAAAAATTTTGCCCAGGCAAAAGGATTAAGAAGATTATTGGCCGGATTCTGATTACGTGTCATGATGGCATTGGCATTCTGTTGCATAGCCATCCTGAAACCTGCTTCCGGTGTAACGGTATAGGTTCCGGTCTGATTTATACTTTCCTGTATAAGAGCTAGATTTTCATACATGTATTGAATTTCCGGTTTGATTACAGGCCGGGTAGCAAGGAACTCCCTTTTAAATTCCTCATAGGTTTTCCAGGGAAAAATTGTTATCCCTTTAATTGAAATTGTATCGGCAACAAGCATAACGTCGTGTTTGTAAATGCGGCCATCAAAATCGGAAGGAATACCGTAAACATATTTTTTATAACCCAGTGCACTTATTGTGATTGTATCGCCTGGCATTGATATCACCGAGTAAATTCCTGTTATTTCACTGATTGTACCTCTTCTGAGTTTTTGAGACATTACTGAAGCATTGTATACAGGCTCGTTCTCACTGTTGACGATAACACCGCTTGCCTGAATGAGTTGCGGCTTCTGCCCGACCTGAGCTTTCAAACCATTCATGACTACCGCAAGAAAAAACAATGTATATAATGCCCTTTTCAATATTAGTTTATATTTAATAAAAACGCAACCTGGCAAAAAAGAGTCTGTAAAGTAAATAATAATGATTTTATTGGTAAAACTTTTAACTTAATTTTAATAAATGAATTGTTTGAACAGAAAATTTTTCTTTCAATGCACCTGACAAAAATCGTTCCTGAGTTGTTTTAATTTTGTTAAAATTACATTGAAGTAAAATCTCTTTTTATGCAAAAATTGTTATTGCTTGGTGATGAGGCTATTGCTCAGGGAGCAATTGATGCCGGAATAAGTGGCATGTATGCATATCCGGGAACGCCGTCCACTGAAATAATGGAGTATGTTCAGTCTTCTCCTGAGGCAAAATCGGGCAGGATAGAATGCAGATGGTCATCAAATGAAAAGACTGCTATGGAATCGGCACTGGGAATGTCATTTTGCGGAAAGAGAGCCATGGTTGCCATGAAGCATGTCGGTCTGAACGTGGCAGCCGATGCTTTTATTAATTCTGCCATAACGGGTGTTAATGGCGGACTTATTGTTGTTGCGGCTGATGACCCTTCGATGCATTCTTCCCAGAATGAACAGGATTCGCGCTTTTATGGAAAATTTGCATATGTTCCGGTATTTGAGCCCAGGAATCAGCAGGAAGCTTATAATATGATATTTGATGCTTTTGAACTCTCCGAAAAGTATTCCACGCCTGTACTTTTGAGGATTCCGACCCGTCTGGCCCACTCAAGGTCCGGCGTTGAAAGAGGGGAACAGATTCCGGAGAAAAAATTCAATCTTCCAGATGATACAAAAAGATTTATTCTGATGCCCTTAATAGCACGGAAAAGATTCAAGGTGCTTCTTGACAATTATGAAAAACTTCAGTTTGATTACAGACTCGGGAAATATAATACTTTCAGAGATGGGCCTGACAGAACGCTGGGAATTATTGCATGCGGGATAGCGGTGAACTACCTTATGGAGAATTTCATTGATGATTCATTGCCATATCCATTGCTTTCCATAGCTACTTATCCTTTTTCCAGAGATGTAATTAAGGATATTACCGGAAGATGCAGGGAGATACTTGTTCTTGAAGAAGGCTATCCTCTTGTTGAAGAACAACTTAGAGGTATTCTGAACGAAGGCAGGAAGGTTTACGGAAAACTGGATGGTACCATCCCTCGTGATGGTGAACTGAATCCTGACATTGTTGCTGCGGCTCTTGGCATTGAGATAAAAAAGGGCCCTCCCATGCCCGGTATTGTCAGGAGCAGACCTCCTTCATTCTGTAAGGGATGCGGGCACGCCGACATGTTCAACGCAATAGTTGAAGCAATAAAACCATACGGTATTCAGGGAGTTTTTTCCGATATTGGCTGCTATACTCTTGCAGCTCTGCCACCATACAGTTGCATTAATTCGTGTGTTGACATGGGTGCCTCTGTTACCATGGCTGTAGGAGCTGCCGATGCAGGACTTTTCCCCTCAATAGCCGTGATTGGAGATTCTACTTTTACCCATTCAGGAATGCCCGGACTACTCGATGCGGTGGTAAAAAACTCACCGGTTACAATTATTATAGCCGATAATCTTACAACAGGCATGACCGGTGGGCAGGAATCTAATGCCACGGGAAGGCTTCAGGGTATATGCACAGGTATAGGTGTTGCCCCGGAACATGTGCGGACTATTGTTCCGTTACCTAAAAATCATGAAGAAAATGTACGTATTTTGCGGGAGGAATTTGAATACAGAGGTCCTTCGGTTATTATAGCTTCAAGAGAATGTATTCAGGCGGGCGCAAGAAGAAGGAAAAGCGAAAGAATTGAAAAACAGAAAAATCAGGAAGAATGAAAAATGATATTATAATTGCGGGTGTAGGCGGACAGGGAATACTTTCCATTGCCGCAATAATCGGCCTTGCTGCAGTGGAAAAAAATCTGTTTCTTAAGCAATCGGAAGTTCATGGTATGAGCCAGAGGGGAGGAGATGTGGTATCACATCTGAGATTATCCGATAAACCTGTTCATTCCGACCTTATTCCTTACGGCAGGGCAGGCCTTATTATTTCAGTAGAACCTATGGAAGCACTCCGGCATCTGCCATGGCTCGCCTCCGACGGGTGGATTGTGACCAATTCAAAACCTTATGTAAACATATCCGATTATCCCGACGTAAACGAAATAATAGAGAAGATTAAGGAAATAAAAAACAGCATAATTATCGATGCTGATTCAGTTGCTGCAGAGTGCGGCTCGGAAAAAGCGGCAAATATGGTAATACTTGGTGCAGCATCACCCTTTACAGGTATTTCACCTGAAAGCCTTGAAGAGGCAGTGGTAAAAATGTTTTCAAAAAAGGGCAACCAGATCGTCGATATTAACCTGAAGGCTTTCAGAGCAGGCCGCAGATTCAGCGAAACCCGGGAAATCAGTACTTGAAATGCAGATGGATGAGAAACATGGCAGTATTGCGTCAACTGGCATTTAAACATTTAAGAAAATAATAATTTACAAACAGAAAAAGGGATTGTTTTCACACAATCCCTTTTTCACAGGAAATGCAGCGCTTCTCCGCCATTCTTTCAGTCTTCGGCTTGTTTCCCTGAGGAGCCTGCCGGACTGAGGCACAGCACGTTACTTGCAACAATTTCGGTGATGTATTTTGTAATGCCCGTTTTGTCTTCATAACTGCGGTAGGCAATTTTTCCTTCAATATAAACCTGCCTTCCTTTTTTGAGATACTTCGAGGCAAAATCGGAAAGCCTGTTCCAGGCTACAATGTTATGCCACGTTGTTTCTGTTACTTTCTGACCATCACCGTTTTTAAATGTATCACTTGTGGCAAGAGTAAACTTCGAGACTCTCTTTCCGCTGTCAAGAGTTCTGGTTTCCGGATCGTGGCCAAGGTTGCCGATCAATAGGACTCTGTTTTTCATCTGGTTCATGACTTTAAATTTTAAGGTTAAACAATAAATTTATTTCACAGCAAACATAAACCAGGTTTCAGAGGTGTCTCGGTTGATAAATATTTAAATTCGTTTAAAAGATATTTATAATCGTTTCTATTCGTTTGTAAACGTTTTTTTATATCTTTATCAAAACTTTATCGCTGTGGAAAGAAGATGTCTCGACTGCGGTGACGTTATTCACGGACGTTCCGATAAGAAATTCTGTTCCGACCAGTGCAGGAACAATTACAACAACAAATTAAACCGTGACACTAATAATTACGTCAGGAATGTACATGGCCTGCTGAGGAAAAACAGGAGGATACTCTGTGACCTTTATAACGAGGGGAAAAGGGTTATACACAGGGATGTCTTATTTGCCCTGGGATATAACTTTAATTTTTTCACCCACATAATTCAGACCCGTCAGGGTGAAAAATATAATTATTGTTTCGAATACGGTTACAGGGAAAAAGACGATGAGTATATCGAGCTTACTCAGAATCTTCAGTATCTGGAATATATATAATGAGTTTTTGAATTTACCTTTCGGGTTAGCGTCCGGAATACGAAATATTTCCGGGTGAAAGCGGTACGATGATTCCCCTGTAACTTACCGACTGTATATACGGATTATTCACAGAAGCCGAGCAGTAACCGTTATCACCCAGTGTCATGTAAATATCGAATTTGTCTTTGTTAGGTGTAATGGCTTCAACCTGAATATTATAAATACCCTTCGATGTATCATTGTTCATTATATATCTTCCTGTGCGGCCGTTGAAATTTATCCCGGTAATCTGTCTTGTACCGAATGATCGCCCCATATAACCAAGGCTTACGGAAATTATTTCACCGTTTATAATTATGAAATTATTTCTGGGAACAAGATCAATCATTAATCCGTCGGGCAGGATTATTTTATCCATCTTCAGAACAAAGCGTCTTGACTCGATTGCTTTTCTGACTTCCAACTGGGCTGCCAGCCTCTCCGCTTTTCTTTGCTCGGCTTTCAGGGAATTAGATTCTTTTGAAACCGAACAGGAAGCAGCACCTACAATAATAACAATCAGAAGCAGAATAATTTTTTTATTCATACAGACATTTTTTACGAAATACTTCAAAATTCATGCCGCTAATTCATTTTACTGGTCATCTAATGCCTTTTTTCCGCAGTTTTACACCGGTCGTAAATCACTGTCACGATAACACAGCCGGGAATTGTTTTGAACATTGATGCATAAATGTCTGACAAACATTATTTTTGGGTCACTTCTGATATTTTTATTATTGGGGGCAGTTAAAAAAATGGCATTTAATGCAACCTTTATACCTTATATTACGTTATTATTAATGCGTGTTAAAATACTTTTTAGGTCTAATTTAAATTCTTAACTATGAAAAAACTATTTATTTTATTATTTGTGTCATTAATGGTTATCCCGGCTTTTCCTCAGATTAAGTTCGGTATTAAAGCCGGTGCTGCAACTGCAACAGTACCGAAATATGATTTTACATCGGGTACAACCAATATTGAGGCAATGAAAGATGCTGCGTGGGGATTCCACGGAGGTCTGTTTCTGAGGTTAACACTTTTTGGGGTTTACATTCAGCCTGAGGCATATCTTGCAACCAATACCTATGAATACAAAGTGACAACTGAAATTATTGAAGAGATTAAGAAACAGACGTTCAACAGGCTTGACATTCCTGTTCTTGTCGGATTCAAGTTGGGACCGCTGCGCCTTAATGCAGGCCCGGCTGCTGCAATACAGATAGGAAGTCCGAAAGCTCTTATTGAAAGTCCCGACTTTGAAGAAATGTACCGTGGAGCAACTTTCGGATATCAGGCAGGTGTGGGAATAGACCTGTTTAAGAAGTTGACCCTCGATGCCAGATACGAAGGAAGTCTGAGCGGTAAATTCGGAGATGCAGTTACTATCGGTTCACAAACCTTCAAGCTCGACCAGCGTCAGCCGGCTTTTATCCTCAGCGTGGGCCTTATTTTCTGAACGGAAATCAATTATATCTGAAAAACTCTCCCTCTTTGGGAGAGTTTTTTTATTTTTACACAGTCTATTAATGAAGTATATGACAGAAGTAGCCGAAATGGGTTTTTCCTGGTTCCAGATAGTGTTAATATCACTTTACCTTATTACAGCCCTGTTTATATGCTTCATGATCATTTTTGAAAACAGAGCTCCGGTCAAGACTCTCTCATGGGTAATGGTTGTTCTTCTTGTCCCTGTTGCAGGAATCATTTTTTATCTGCTCTTCGGCCAGAACTATCGGAAACAGAAAATATTTTCGAGAAAGAGCATACTCGACATGGAACAGCTTAGCAATATTGCGGCTTTTCAGGTAAAAACACTGCCGGAGAGGCTGATGACGGCAAGTGAAAAAGTGCGGGAGAAAGAACATTTGATCAAACTGATGCTTAATAACAGCAAATCGGTTTTAACCGAATATAATGAAGTTGAGATACTGATTGATGGCATTGAAACTTTTCCGTCAATGTTCAAGGCAATTAATGAGGCAAAATCTTTCATTAATATTGAATTTTACAGATTTGAATCTGATATTCTGGGAATGAAATTTTGTGATGCCCTGATTCAGAAAGCAACGGAAGGAGTGAAAGTGAGAGTTATATTTGATGACGTCGGGAGCTGGAACCTCAGTAAGAAAGTGGTTAAGAGGATGCGTGAAAAAGGGGTCGAAATTTATCCTTTTATGCCTGTAAGATTTCCATGGCTTACAAATAAAATAAATTACCGCAATCACAGAAAAATACTTGTTGTTGACGGAATTAAAGGTTATGTCGGTGGCTTAAACATTGCCGATAAATATCTTCATGGTCATCGTGAAATCGGAAACTGGCGCGATACGCATTTGCTCATAAAAGGAGAAGCAGTCGCGGCACTCAATTACGTTTTTATGGTAGACTGGTATTTTGTGAGCGATATACTTCTTACCGATGAAAAATTCTATGATGAAGAACACAGAGTTACCAACAGATGCTGGATACAGGTGGCTGCAAGCGGACCTGATTCTGACTGGGCAAACATAATGCAGGTTTACTTCTCGGCAATTGCAACAGCAAGGAAATATATTTACCTGTGCACACCTTATTTTTCGCCCGATGAAACAATACTAAACGCTCTTCTGACGGCATCACTTTCCGGAGTGGATGTAAGACTCATACTTCCGGGAAAATCTGATTCACCGGTTGCATATTGGAACACACGATCTTATATAAGTGAAATGATGGATGCGGGTATAAAAGTCTATCTGTATAACGACGGATTTAATCACTCCAAATACCTGCTTGTTGATGATGTTTTCGCTTCGGTCGGCTCGGCTAATGTTGACATGAGAAGTTTCGACCTTAATTTCGAAATTGCTGCAATGATATATGATGAAGATTTCGCGAAAAGGCTTCTGAAGGTTTTTTACAACGATGTTGCAAGAAGCACGGAGGTGCAACCTGCAGTCTGGAGCAAAAGAAAAAGATCTGAAAGATACAAGGAATCACTGGCACGCATATTTGGTCCGCTTTATTGATTCAATACTTTCATGCATGCTTAAAGAGGGTGAGGAATATATTTTTACAGCAGGAAAAGAAATCGAGACCCCCGACGGAAAATCATACCGGATACTGACCGGTCCTGATAATGTCAGATACCTTCTTCGTTCAGATTATTACAGAAAATACGCAATAGAGGAAGGAAATAAAATAACATGCATTGTCGACAAAATCAACTGTCGGGGGGAGGTTTTCCTGGAACCCCGCCATCCGGTATATGAACCGGGCAAAAAGTATGAGTTTAAAATAATTTCATATGAACTCCGAAGCGATAACTCAGGTAATGAAACATCTGTAATGGTTGTTGAGGATGTCTTCGGAAATAAAATCGCAGTACCGGCAGACGGCAAAAATTCTGAAAAGATACAACCGGGGTCTAATATTATTCTTAAAGTTGAAAAAATATCAAAGGGCAAACCGGTCCTGCACAGTCCACATGCCGGAAAAGGAAGGTTCAGCGGACTTAAATACGGAAATTATTATGATTTCAGAATTGAGAAAATAACTAAAGGCATGGACGGAGAAGAATTGTTTGTTGTTTCAGGACCGTACGGAAAACGGCATACAATACCTGTGAAATATTACAGACATTATAACTTAAGACCGGGTGCGATATTTAAGGGACAGATTATTAAGCATTCACGAAACAGCTCCTGGAAAATTGAACCGTGTAATCCTTATTACAATAAAGGTGATGTAATCAAACTTGAGGTGAAATCAGTATCTCCTGCTGTCAATAGAAATTATTTCATATTGACACTAAAAGATAATTTCGGATTCGTTCATACATTAGATTCTGAAATTCGGCCCAATGTCAATTATGTAATATGCAGGATTAAAAGTTTCAGAAAAGGCAGGCCCGTGTTATTGTTATTGTAAATTTTTGTTAACCATTTTTCCGGTTTTCAGACCTATTTTTAACTCATTATTAACATATTAATTTAAGATTTTTATTTTATTTTGTTTTAGAAAAGATATCTGAAACTGACAATGAAAAAAGAAAATAGTGTTTATATTCTTGCCTTTTTTACCATTATGTTTATTGTTTCAGCATCCATGGTGGCAGATTCCGGATAGGAACAGGATAAATCGAGGCAGAAAGAGGACAAAAAAGCAGAACTTCTGGAAAGACTGGAGACAGGTAATCAGCAGTGATAGTTGTGTGAGGGTGAATTTCCCGGGTCTTTAAATAAGTCCCCGGGAAATTTTATTTTTTGCGGGATTTATTCGAAGTATTGGATGCAATCCAGAACCATATTACGGTAAACCCTATGAAGTACGGGAAAAACCTTACCAGTGTGTATAACAACGAGTTATAAACACTATCTATCCATACTAATGTTAATAGGGAAATCCCTGCATATATAAGTGTTATTATCCAGCCTGCGAGGGAGACAGGAAAATATACCCATCCTAACTTTTTGAAATGTGGTTTCATAATAAGGAGTTTATTTGATCATTTCCACAAAAGCATCTTGAGACCAACCAGTAACAGGAAAATGCTGAAAATTTTTTTCAGCACGTTTTCGGAAAGCCCGATAGCAATTTTTGAACCGAATAAAGAACCTACAATAAATGCCAGTGCCAGTATTATGGCCACTTTCAGGTCAACATGGCCGGCCTTGTAGTAGTTCCAGGCGGCAACTATTCCTATTGGAGGAAGCATCATGGCAAGGCTTGTGCCCTGGGCCTCATGCTGGCTGAATCCAAGAACAAGGATAAGTGCGGGAATAACTATCAGTCCGCCTCCGATGCCTAACATCCCGGCAAGCAGTCCGGTAAAAAGCCCTATGACTATAATTATCAGAATTGTTGTAAGTGACATATTCATATTGGCAATATTGGTTTTTCTTAAGGCAAATATATGAATATTAAGATTCGCAATAGTATAAGTTTGCAGTTCTTGTTGTTATTTCTAAATTTGCAGATCTTTGAAAATTTATGTTTAAAGGCGGTCTTAAATATATTGTATTCACGGTTTTTTTTGCCGGGTTGCTTGCAATCTATACATTCTGGAAAATTTTTATTGCTGAAGAGGTAAAAATTCCGGACGAAAAAACATACATAACCATACCTGCAGGATCTGACTGGGAGCAGGTGCGGAATATAATTTATTCGAATGTCAGAGTCAGAAATAAAAAATTATTTGAGCTGGTTGCAAACCTGAAAGATTATCCTTCTCTGATAAAACCCGGAAAATATATGTTCCGGAAAAACCTCAGTTATGTAAAGTTCATAAATATTTTAAGGGCAGGTAAACAGACTCCTGTGATGGTGACATTCAATAATATAAGGACTATTTATGACCTTGCCGGTAAGGTAGGAAGGCAGATTGAAGCTGATTCGGCACAAATTGCGGAATTTCTTTCTGATCCGGCAAACTACAGGGATGACGGTTTTACGAGAGAAAATATAATATCCGTTTTTATTCCGGATTCTTATGAATTTTACTGGAATACGACTGCAGAAGGCTTCTATCGCAGGATGCTAAAGGAATATGACCGTTTCTGGAATGAGGAAAGAAAGAAAAAAGCCGACTCGCTCGGACTTTCACGTTCTGAAGTTTCAATTCTGGCTTCGATAGTTGACGATGAAGTGGCCAAATCTGATGAAAAGCCAAGAATAGCAGGGGTTTACCTTAACAGGCTCAAAAGAGGTATGCCTTTGCAGGCATGTCCAACGATCAAATTTGCACTTAATGATTTTACAATTACCAGAATTCTAGATAAATATCTTGAAGTTGATTCACCGTATAATACCTATAAATATAAGGGCTTTCCACCCGGTCCAATAGGTTGTCCGACGAAGGATGGTATTGATGCAGTGCTGAATGCCGAGAAGCATGATTATCTTTACTTCGCTGCAAAGGCTGATTTTTCGGGTTATCATAATTTTTCAAAAACACTTGCCGAACATAACCGTTATGCTGCTCAATATCAGAGAGAACTCAATAAAAGAAAAATTTATAAATAGATCCGGCCCCGGCCACCCGGTATTGACTCACTACGTTTATCTCAATCCTAAATCCGCAATCCCAAATCCCAAATCCGCAATCCGCAATCTATTCAACCACTTCCACTTCTCTCTCAAGCATAATCCCGAATTTTACGTACACACTCTTTCTTATCCTTTCTGACAATTCCAGAATTTCACCTCCGGTTGCTTTACCGTAATTTACTATAATAAGTGCTTGTTTTTCATATACTCCTGCATCTCCAACCCTTTTCCCTTTCCATCCGCATTGCTCAATGAGCCATGCTGCGGACAATTTTACCCTGTCTGATTCATGTTGATAAACAGGCAGGTCAGGGAATTCTTTTCTAAGGGATTCCGCAACTCTAATGTCTACAACCGGATTCTTGAAAAAACTGCCGGCATTTGGCAGAACTGAAGGATCGGGTAGTTTATTATTTCTGATATTTATTACAGCGTTGCGGATATTTTGGAGTGTAATTCTGCCACTTTTAAGCACTTCTTCCTTAAGTTTCCCGTAACTCAGATTAAATTCGGGGTTTTTATTAAGTCTGAAAAATACTCTGGTGATTACATATTTGCCTTTGAGTTCTTTTTTGAAGATACTGTCGCGGTAATCAAAACGACACTCATTGTTACTGAAGTTCCTTACCGAACCATCTTCAAGGGATATGGCACGAATCAGCTCAACCGATTCCTTTACTTCCGACCCGTAAGCTCCAATATTCTGCACCGGAACAGCACCTACGGTACCTGGTATTAATGACAGATTTTCAACTCCTCCAAAATTGTTTTCAACAGCCCATCTTACAAAATCATCCCAGATTACCCCTGCACCTGCACTCACAACTAATTGGTCACTATTTTCTTTTTCAATATAAATCCCGGGTATTTCAGGATGTATTATTATTCCGTTGAAATCACCGGTAAAAAGAAGATTGCTACCGCTACCAGTAACAAATATTTTGTTTTTAAAAGGATAAGACGAACTGATAAATTGTAATAATTCACTCTCTGATTTTATCCTTAACATGTAGGCAGCCCGGTAATCCAGCCCAAAAGTGTTAAAAGGTTTCAGTGATATGTTCTTGTAAATCATTCATGTTTTTTTACAAAAGTATAAACTCTGATTATTTTCCGACCTGCTCCACCTGATAATGTTTAAAACCTTTGTTGAAAAATAATATAAAAAGCATGCAACTTTTAGTTGATTAATTCAATCTTAATTGAAAAAGCATTATTTTTAAAAATTGATAATTTAATTGAATATTATTAAAACCTAAAAAATTATATTAGATATAATTACTTATATTTCAAAATGTTAAACCATTAAATCAATGTTTATGAAAAAAATTTACACTCTTTTTTTAGCGTTTCTTTTTACAGTATCGCTTAATGCCCAGTGGGAACAGATTAAACAACCTTTTGTTAGTGGTATCGCCGAGTATGATAATCTTGTATTTACAGGGACATCTGTTCTAATGATCAATGAAGCAGGTGTTTACAGATCGGCCGACAACGGATTGACATGGACATTATCGGTGGAAGGCCTTGATACTACAAATACTTCTGTTAACGAAATTGTATTTATCTCTTCAAGAAATGAAGTATGGCTGGTTTCAAACGGTGGTATTTATAAGTCATCAGATGATGGCATTACCTGGAAAAAAATGGAACTAACAGGTCTGAGCGGCAATGGATGGACAAATAATATCGGGAGAATTGGCAACAGACTTATTGTTACCTATTCTGAATGGGATAGTGGTTTGGGAACACAGGTAACAAAACTCTGCTGGTCTGATGACGGTGAAACATGGCACTATGGAGCAACTGTTTTTACAGGATGGCAGGGTTGGATCGAATTCATTCACAGTTTTAACCAGCAATTTTTAGGGTTGATTTACGAGCCGAATGATGGTAATCCTAAAAAACTTTACTACTCCTCGAACGGAACCGATTTAACATTATTCCCGCTTACAGGACTTGGAACTGATCCGGAACTTGATCGGGATAATTTTTCTGTTGACCCCTCAGGTAATTATATCTTCTACCGCCACCGTGACCAGAAAAAAGTTTACAGATTTAACAACTCTCTTGCACAATGGGAAGAAAAGATGGAAGGTATTAAGCCACCGACAGGTTATATGTTAGCAGAAATTTTTGGTGTTCATTCTTTGGGCTCTCATTCATTTGTTTCATGTTTGTTTACCGACATGGTCAACCTTATGATAAGACTATATTATTCATCCGACCATGGCGACAATTGGACTTTGGTTACTGATCCGGGTGTTGATTTCCCTGTATTTGAGGATGAAATGATTATTGCAGGTTCAGGAAGACTTATAGGAGCATCATTCCCTGGCCATATTGCATATTCCGATAACAACGGGCAAACATGGAGTCCGGTTACTGATATAAATGCAGGTGACTTTTATAATATTGTTCAGCTGTCCAATGGAAATATTTTTACAAAGTCACCTGATCAGTTAGCAGGTGTAATAAAAACATCCGACAATGGAAATACATGGACGAAAGCTAATGGAGATCTGCCTAACTTACTGGGAATTTATTTTGTTGAATCAATTTTCCCGGGAGGACCGAATATAATTTACCTTGCAGGCAGAGATAACCCTTTTGAGGACTCCCAGAAGCTCTTTAAAACCACCGACAATGGTGACCACTGGACATTGGTACCCGTTACACCTGTTTCAGAAGTCATACAATTCGTTGGTATGCATGGAGCCGGCAATCCGATTATATATCTCGGAAATGAAGAAGGAAATGGTGTATACAAGTATACTACAGACCAGGGAACTACATGGAATGAAATAACCGGGATCAGTTCACTTGGGGTTGACAGGGTTATGGGAATAAAAAGCAACGGATCACTGATGATACTGTTTGCAGAAAAGTCAAATAAGGTAAGAGTTTATAAATCAACGAATAACGGCAGTAATTTTACAGATATAACTGCTGAACTCGACGGATATCAGTTCGAAATACTTGTAGCAAACAGATGGGACTGGAGAGTACATCCTTCAGCAGTTGCAAGCTTCAACTATGGCGGTGATCAGTTTGTCGTTGCGGTTGTAGATAATACAAACTGGATGGAAAGAAAATTCAGTTTTTATAAACTTAATGACACACAGGATGGTTGGACAAAATGCCTTGCCGACATTCCGGTTCCTTACAATTTCGATTGCCTGACCCTAAGGCATGACGGCAATTACTGGTACTTTGTAACTACTGTTGGAGTATATGCAATCTATGGAGCTAACCCTGAGAAATGGCTAAGGATATGGAATAATGAGGGATATGTAATGGGAATACATCCCAAATCGTTTTTAATTAATAATTATGGAATATTCCTCGGAACGCAAAACGCCGGGCTCTGGAGAGCACAATTAACCAAACCGGAGCTTCAAACCCTTCCGGTAACCAATATTACTGAAGCAGATGCAACTGCTGGCGGTAAATTTGTCTCTACAGGTGGGCTGCCCTTATATGGAAAAGGATTTGTTTTTTCAACAAATCCCGATCCGGTAATAGGAGGAGGTCCAGGAGTTTATACTGTTGGCGCAGGAAATTCATGGGACGATTACACAGCAACAATCTTCCCTCTCTCACCTAACACTACATACTATGTAAAGGCTTATGCTACGAATTCGAAGGGACATGGTTATGGTAACCAGGTATCATTTACCACTCTTATCACAGGTATTGTTGTTAATAAGCCTGGAGAAGTTAACCTGTATCCGAATCCATCTAATGGGCTGTTTAATATTGTTGCAGATGCTGACATGACAATGACAGTACTGAATGTAATTGGAAAAACAGTTCTGACTGCTCCGGTTTATAACGGAATCAATACCTATGAACTTAAAAACCAGCCTGCAGGCATCTATTTTGTCAAACTGAAAGGAGAAGGCAGACAGGAACAGACTATAAGGCTTATTATCAAATAAATCCGGCTACTGGTTGCCTGATTCAGTTATAGAAATTTTGTTTAATAACAAGGGGCATTTAAAATGCCCCTTATTTTATATTTTTACAGTATGGCACCGGCAGGGAAAAAAATTAAAGTGGCTTTTTCAGTAACTAACTGCATCTGCTTTGACCAACGGGTTCTGAAAATGGCAGGTGTACTTGAGAAAATGGGAGCCGATATTACAATAATCGGAAGAAAAAAAGGTTCATGTTGCAGCAAAAACCTTGTGCCTTATAAAACGGTCAGGTTCAGGATGCTTTTCAATAAAGGTTTCTTATTTTACAAGTTTTTTAATATCAGACTCTTTTTCAGGCTGCTTATTGGCAAATACGACCTGCTTGTATCAAATGACCTCGATACACTTTTACCGAATTTTCTTGTTTCCAGAATAAAAAAGATACCTCTGGTGTATGATTCGCACGAATATTTCACAGGTTTACCCGAATTGAAGGGAAGAAATTTCGTGAAAGCTGTCTGGAAGCATATAGAATCGTTTTGTTTCCCGCGCTTGAAACATGTAATTACTGTAAGCGAACCAATAGCAGAAATTTACAGTAATGAATACGGAGTAAAACCAGCTGTTATAAAAAATTTTTCGCCTTTATCTTCTGAAATTAAAGCAGTATCGAGGAAAGAACTTGGTATCCCTGAAAATTGTTTTGTTGTTATTATCCAGGGCTCGGGTATAAATATTGATAAAGGCGGTGAGGAACTTATTGACGCTGTCGTATTAACTGAGAATCTATTCCTCATTGTGGCAGGATCGGGAGATGTTGTTCCTGCCTTGAAGAAAAAGGTGTCTGAATTTAACCTTGACAATAGAGTAACCTTTACCGGAACCCTCCCGTGGAATGAACTGATCAGTTATACAAAAGCTGCTGATGCCGGTATGGTCCTCGAAAAGGATACAAATCTTAATTATCATTTCAGTCTTCCTAATAAATTTTTCGATTACATCACTGCCGGCATTCCTGTTATATCATCAAACCTGCCTCTGGTTAGCGAGCTTATTATACGTTATAACTGCGGCATTATATTGCCCGAGGTAACACCTGAAGAAATAAGCGAAGCTGTCAGAATGCTTTCAGGCAACAAAATCCTGCATAAACAGCTTAAAAATAACAGTGTGATTGCTTCATATGAGCTGAACTGGGAAAAGGAATCTGAAAAGGTGAAAATATTTTATTCGAAACTTTTTGATAATGAATTTGTTTGCAGAACCTGATAAATTAAGTTAAAATGCAAAGCCTGAATAAAGAGACTCTCCGGAATGTTTTTCCATTTTTTGAGGATGAACTGATTTCCGAACTTATTTCAGTATCTGTATATAAAAAGGTAAAGAAAGGGGATACCATTATTGAAGAAGGTGACTATATAAAATCATTTCCTTTAGTGTTAAGCGGATGTCTGAGGGTTTCGAGGCTGAGTGATGATGGAAATGAGCTGCTGCTATATTATCTGAAACAGGGAGAAATATGTGCTATGGCTCTTACCTGTTGCATTGGCATGCAGAAAAGTAATATTCTGATTACAGCAATTGAAGATTCTGAAATTCTCCTGGTACCGGTTGATAAACCCGAAAAATGGATGGGCGAGTACCGTACCTGGAAGGAATTTATGATGTATTCATACAGAAATAGATTTGAAGAACTTCTCGACACTATTGATGCCATAGCTTTCAGGCAGATGGATGAAAGACTGGTGAGGTTTTTCATGGAATTTTACAGTTCAACCGGTAAAACATTTTTCACGGGTACACACAACGATATAGCGTTGCAGCTTAATACATCGCGTGAAGTCATAACAAGGCTGTTAAACAGGCTGGAAAAAGAAAATAAAATAGTAACAAAAAGAAATTATATAGATTTTAAGTATCTTGTAACAAAATAATTCCATTTGTGACCTGTGTCACTGACGGGTTTCAGCTTATTAATCAATTTTGCAGAAAAATAGTCGGTGAAAAATTTTATCAGAAAAAATTTATTGGTTCTTGTTTTAACAATTGCAGGTGCAGCAGGAGGGTTCCTTTACTGGAAATTTTATGGATGCATGTCGGGTACATGTGTTATTAAGTCGGTATGGTACCTCAGTACTCTTTATGGTCTGGCAGCAGGATATATTACAGGTTCATTAGTAAATGATATTATCAGAAACTTTAAAAAGGAGAAAAAATATGAATGAAAATTTCAGTGAAATAATTAACAGTAACAAGCTGGTGCTGGTTGATTTTTCAGCAGAATGGTGCGGCCCTTGCAGGATGCTGGGGCCTGTTCTAGAACAGCTAAAAAACAGGGTGGGTGATAAAGTAAGAATTATCAAGATTGATGTTGATAAAAACCCTGAGCTGGCATACAAATATAACGTTAGAAGTGTCCCGACTCTGATTTTGTTTCGCAACGGGCTGATTTTATGGTCGGGCGTAGGAGTAAAAACAGCTGATTATCTCGAAAACGTGGTAAATAATTACGGAAGTGTCGTAACTCAATAATCCGGAGAGAATGAAAACTGTTGAGGTAAAAGAATCCAGATGTCCTAAAAATCATTTTTGTCCTGTGATAAGAATTTGTCCGGTAGGGGCAATAATGCAATCTGATCCTTTCAGTGCTCCTGTAATTGATTACGAAAAATGTACAGGATGCGGAAGGTGTGCCCGTTATTGCGGGTATGGGGCAATAATGATTAAGGAACGTTAGGAAAACCTGGTTAATCTGCTGGTACTGCCTCCCCGAAGGAGGCAGTTTTTATTTTTATAGCTTTTATCAATTATTTTTTGATATAATGTATTAATTTGCAGACATGAATTGTTAATACAAAATCAAGCCATGAAAACTAACCGTCGGAATTTTCTTAAATCAGCAACTTTTGCAGGTGCCGGTGCTGTTGCCGGAGGATTGGTGTCAGGTTGCGTACCTAAAGAACCTGAATCGAATCTGCCTGAAATAATTGCTGCTGTACAAAAGAGCCACTCTCAGCGTTTCAACATGTCGGGTTATGCTGCACCCCCGCTGCCTGTTGTGCGTGTCGGATTTATTGGTCTGGGTGACAGGGGTAGCGGCGCCGTACAACGCCTTTCATATATTGAAGGTGTAGAAATTAAGGCACTGGCTGACCTGCGTGAGGCTGCCGTAAAAGGTTCACAACGCTACCTCGAAAGAATAGGGCGACCCCCCGCCCTTGAGTTCTTCGGTGATGAAAATATATGGAAAAAACTAGCGGAACTTCCCGACCTTGATCTTGTTTATATATGCACCCCATGGGTATGGCATGCAACAATGGCAGCTTATGCCATGGAACAGGGCAAACATGTGGCATGCGAGGTTCCGCTTGTAAGAACAATCGACGAAGCATGGATGCTGGTTGAGACTTCGGAGAAGACAAAAAAACATTGTATGATGCTCGAAAACTGCTGCTACGACTTCTTTGAGCTTCTGACCCTCAATATGGCACGGCAGGGAATGTTCGGTGATATAATTCACGGTGAAGGGGCATATATACATAATCTGCTGGGAATGAACTTTAAAAAACCCGATGACAGCCGGCAATCCGATGGCGCCTATACCGGAATGTGGCGGCTAAAGGAAAACGCCACAAGAAACGGCAATCTCTATCCGACACACGGACTTGGTCCCATAGCCCAGGTAATGAATATAAACAGAGGCGACAGGATGGAGTACCTTACATCAATGTCAACCGATGACTTTACGATGTATCTCCGCGAGAAGGAACTGGTAGAACAGGATCCTTTTTATGAACCATGGAGAAATGCAAAGTTCAGGGGAAATTTCAATACAACATTAATCAGGACAGCACTTGGAAAGACTATAAAAGTTCAGCACGATGTCTCCTCGTCACAACCATATTCAAGAATACATCTTGTAAAGGGGACGAAAGGTATGGCAGTAAAATACCCGAGACAGATGATTGCATTCGGAGAAGAGTGGGTTAAAGACGAAGCCATGCAGGAACTGTGGGAAAAATATACACCCGAAATAATAAAGAGGGTAGGAGAGATGGCAAGAAAGGTTGGCGGGCATGGCGGGATGGATTTCATCATGGACTGGAGGCTGATTGATTGCCTGAGAAACGGATTGCCTCTCGATCAGGATGTTTATGACGGCGTTACATGGAGTTCCATTGCACCCCTCAGTGAGTGGTCGGTAGCCAACAGGTCTAAACCAATTGACGTTCCTGATTTCACATGCGGAGCATGGAAGACAAACAAACCCCACGGTATAAACCTTGAGACAGGTGGTACCACTCAGGTGCTCGAGGTAAAAAGGGAAAGAGAAAACATGCAGCTTAACGTAAGGTAAGCAGGACATTTTACTATTTACTGCTTACTGCTTACTACCTACTGCTTACTGCCTACTGCCTACTGCATACTGCCAGGAGGAGCCTACCGTCTTTTATACTTCCCCATCAGATATGCCTCCGCAAGAACGTGACCTTCCATGGCTTTCAGAAGGTCACGCTTTGTTGCCCCCGGCCTGAGATCGAGTTCTCTGTCGAGGGCGTACAGTTTAAAAAAGTAACGGTGCGTTCCGCCTGGCGGACAGGGTCCTCCGTATCCCAACCGCCCGAAATCATTTTTACCCTGACGAGCACCATTTTTAAGAACTTCAGTTTTAGGCACATTTTCTTCGAGTTTGTGCTCGTTTGCCGGTATATTAAAAATCACCCAGTGAACCCATGTTCCAACCGGAGCATCAGGATCATCGCTTATAAGTGCAAAACTCTTCGTGCCTGCTGGTGCATCGGACCATTCAAGCGGCGGTGACACATCCGGACCGTCACATGTGTATTTCGAAGGAATCATCTCTCCTTCTTTGAATGCAGAACTTATCAGCTTCATATCTTATTGTTTTAATGACTATTCTAAATTATAATTTTTACCTGAGCATGATAGAATCTGGTTTTTATCTGATATTAAAGTTAAAATTTTTCACTTTTATCCGATTAATAATTTATAACATTTTTTTATTTGTAAACATTTGATAATCAAATAAGATTTTTTGTTTTATAAACTACCCCCATTAAAATTAGAGCTTAATTGTAGGTATGGAGGAATAAGCCTTGCATTAAAGACCCTGCCGGAAATAGCTGCATAGCAGCGATATGTTTGTAGATACTGAAATTTTTCTGATAATTCTTTTTTCGATAATTCTTGTTTTTGTTGAACCACTTTATGAAATTAGATGAGTGAAATAAAAAATATTTCGCTGCACCGTGCTAAAAATTTTTATTATGAAGTGGACCACGGGTTCCCGGAGAACCTGTTTCAGTTACACAGTTCTGGATACCATTTGTAAGAGGCAACAATAATTCAGCAAATGCTAATTATCGTGACAGGTTAGGGCCTGAATACAATACCAACTATCAGACAGCAGTACTTCCCTCTTCAGCTGACATCACATTGTCATTCAGCCTCACAGGCAAACTGGAAGAAAATAGCATATACATTTCAGTCTCTTCTTATTTTGCTGTAATCTGGTATAGAACAGTACCTTCGTAATTACTGAGGCCTTTTGTCGTCATTATAGTCATCCTCGGTTTATTTGCAAGTGCCAGTCCGGCGCATCCGGTTTCACCGTTTTTACTGATGGCCACAAATTTCTCGGAGGGGAAGAAGTTGGGATTAATTCTGGCGTATTTATCAATGATCATTTTCACTGCATCTTCGCATGCCTGCTGTGGTGTACGTCCTTCCCGCATTCTCATGACTATATAGTACGATGCACACGATTTTATAACATCTTCCCCGCGGCCGGTTGCGCCTGCAGCACCAACCTCATTGTCAACATATAGTCCGGCTCCGATGATGGGAGAGTCGCCCACGCGCCCGTTCAGCTTGAATGCGAGTCCGCTGGTGGTTGTGCATCCGGCAATATTGCCGTTAACATCAATTGCAAGTACGTTGGTTGTGCCGTAGTGATGCTCTATATCTGGAAAATCCTTCCAGTAGCTCTCTTTTTTTATCAGTTTCTGCAGATGTTCCGGGGCGCCCCAGTTGTCTTCCTGACTCAGCTCTTCCTTCCATCTCAGCCATATCCTGCGAGCTTTCTCTGTAAGCAGATTTTCTTCCTTAAAGCCCCATGCTTTTGCGAAAGCCAGAGCGCCGGCACCTACAATCAGCACATGGTCGGTATGCTCCATAACAAGGCGCGCAACTGATGAGGGCGTTTTTATGTTTTCGAGACAGGCTACTGCCCCTGCGGAATAAGTCTTTCCGTCCATAAATGAAGCATCAAGCTGAACAACACCGTTTTCGTTGGGCAGTCCACCATAACCTACACTGGTGTCTTCCGGATCAACCTCAATCACGTTAGCGGCCTTCTCTACGGCATCAACAGCTGACCCTCCGTTCTTCAGAATCTCCCAGCCCGCTTCCATGGCACGCCGTCCGGTTTCATTTTCATGACTTGTTATAATTAGCGGCCAGAAGGTCTTGCTTTTTTCCTGTCGTGCAAATTCTGAGAGTGATGGAAAAAACATTGCACCGGCTCCTGCACCAATGGCACTGTTTACAAAACTGCGTCGCGAAATGTGTTTTTTCATGATTATGATTAATTATTGATTAACGTTTAAGTACCCTGTCGAGTTCTCCTTTGATGATTTCAGACCATACCATATACCCTTCTTCATTGAGATGAAGCCTGTCGTTTCTGAAGAGTTCGGCCTTTGGTTCTCCGGATTTATCCAGAAAAGCGGTATCGGTTGAGATGAAGTAAGTTTCAGGGTGGTTTTCGCACCATTTTTTCACCAGTTCGTTTCCCCTGCTTATCTGCGGCCATGCTTTCCAGCGCAAAAGGGTGGGCGTGACCGCAACATAAAAAACAGGTACACCGGGATGATCTTTTCTGAAAGTCCGGTGAATAATGCTGAAGAGGCGCCTGACTTCTTCCGGACTTTTATCCGTGTTGCTCCCGGTGATGTCATTTGCAACAAAAAGCACAAGTGCACTGCATTTCAGGGGGGAGAAAATCCTTTTCGCATAAACGGCAAAGTCGCTCAGCTTTGCTCCGCCGTAACCTCGTTGTATGACACTGTATGGCGACATATCATCTGCAAGTGTTGTCCAGAGTCTGATGCTGGAACTACCTGCAAATAATACAGCATCATCGGGATATTTTACGATATTGTTGAGGGAATCAAATTTTGCAATTTCAGGCTCCCATGCCCTCACCTCGGGCAGATTGCGGAACTGTTTCAGGGGAGAGCAGGAGATAAGGATGGCAGGAATTAGGACTTGTGAAAGAATTAAAGTCTTTTTAATGAAGGACCGGTTCATCCTGGTATTGTTTGCCGCAATATACGGTTTTTTATAAAACATTTAAGATATGATTCATTCTTAAGATAATATCAACTAAATAACTACTTTTCTGTAATTCAGAGGTAATTCATCAATTGTAATTAGATTGCTGCGACTGAATCTTCCATTAAACGTGAAGCCTGAGTGATTTTTTTAAATGGGTGTCATATTTTTTTGATTTTACAATAAAAATTCTGATTTTAGTGAAACTAAAAGAAATATTAAAAAATTTACGCTTATGAAAAAAAATCTACTCACAAAACTCTTTGTTTTATTTGCACTTCTTGTCTTTGCAGGATTTGCAATTTACGCTCAGACATATCATCAACTCAGTTCCGGACCTTTTCAACAGAACTGGAATAACACCGGATTAATTACAACAAACGATATCTGGAGTGGTGTTCCATCCATAATAGGCTACAGAGGCGATATCGATGGAACTGTAACCGGAGTTGATCCTCAGACTGTCCTCCAGGATTTGTCTGGGGTTGTTAACGTAATGGCAAATCAGACTAATCCTAATACATATACAACAGGTGGAGTTGCTGAGTTTGAAATCACAGATCCGGTTGTGGCGTTGCAAGGGTCAGGAACTGCAGATGCTCCCAATATCGTGATTTTTCTTAATACTACAGGTGTATCAAATATTAGGGTTAAGTATGACCTGAGAGATATTGACGGAAGCGGCGATAATGCTGTACAACCCGTTGCTTTGCAGTACAGGATTGGTACATCAGGAAATTATATTAATATTCCTGCGGGTTTTGTTGCTGATGCCACAACGGGACCCAGCATTGCTGAGCTCGTTACATCTGTTAATGTGGTGTTGCCGCCAGAATGTAATAACCAGGAACAACTGCAATTAAGGATTATAACTACGAATGCCGTTGGTAATGATGAATGGGTCGGAATTGATAACATAGTGATAGAGGTTGACAATACACCTCCCCAGTTAACCTTCAACCCTGCAAACAACGCAATAAATGTCCCGGTTAATGTTAAACCCACAATAACTTTCGACGAACCGGTGCGCAAAACCGACGGCAGCGAACTTACTAATGCCGACCTTCCTTCTCTTGTAAGCTTTAAAAAGAATGATGCCTCCGGAGAGGATGTGCCTTTTACAGCTGTAATTGACGCTGATAAAAAAGTTATCACAATAACTCCGTCATCAGCCCTCAGCAACGGACAGGTATATTACCTGGCTGTCGGACCTGTGGAGGATTATGTCGGGAACGAGACCACACTTAAAAGCATAACCTTTACAACTATTCTAACGGCCATCCCGACTATCACGGTTACCTGGCCGAACGGCGGCGAAGTAATGTATTCCGGAGATATCAAAACCGTAACATGGACTACCACAGACTTTGCACCCACGGAGATGATAAAAATCGAGGTGTATGCTCTTGACCAGGGCTCAGGCACATGGTCGTGGATTACTATTGTACCTTCAACCGAAAATGACGGTGCCTGCGATGTAACGGTAGGCCCCAATGCACCATACGGAACTAATTACAGGATAAGAGTTTCAGGCGTTACAAACGGTATATCTGATGAAAGCGATGCTCCTTTCACCATCATAGCCACCGCAACTACCATGAAGCAACTCAGAAGCAACCCGGCAGGAAGCAAAGTAAGATTTGACGGTGAGGCTGTTATAACCTTCATCAGAACCGCGAACAGAAACCAGAAATATCTACAGGATGCTACAGCAGGAATACTTATTGATGATGATTCTGGTGTGCTCACGACCACGCTTGCCGAAGGTGATAAAATAACTTCACTTGAGGGACAGCTTGGACTCTATAATGGCCTGCTGCAGATTGTACCGACAAAATCAACAGTGAATGTTGTATCACAAGGAAACAGTGTTTCCCCTGTCGTGATGACAATAGGAGAATATCTGGCGAATCGTGCTGCTTTTGAATCAATGCTCATAAAACTGACCAATGTTTATTTCCCTGCCGGTAACGGAACAGCAACATTTACGGCAAGTACAAATTACGATCTGACAGATGGAACCAGCACAGTGCAGTTCAGAACATTTAAGGCAACTGAAAGCAATATTGTCGGTTCGGTTATTCCTGTTCAGCACCTTGATCTGACCGGCATTGGTGGAGTATTTAACACCACGGCTCAGGTTTACAGCAGAACACTTGCCGATTTCTCGGTAATCACTGCAATAGAAAAAACAGGCGAAAATGACATAAGAATATATCCTGTTCCTTTCGGAGATTTATTGAATTTAGAAAACATTGGAGAATTTACCGGCGTTGAGATCCGTGACATCACAGGGCGTGTGGTTCTTAAGGTGAATAACGACGGAGCAGGTTTAATAAGGATAGAAACAGCCAAACTGCCTTCAGGCATTTATTTACTGAAACTGATTTCACCACAAGGAACTGTTACAAGAAAGATTGTGAAAAAGTAATCAGTACACTCTGAACAAGTAATAAGAAAGCCCTGCATTGAACAATGTCAGGGTTTTCTTATTATTGAAACTTCTGATTATCTGCAATATCCCTCTTCTCTGTAAGGAGGGGACTTAAGTTCCTGTCCGGAAGCGGGAAGTAACGGTTAGACAATCTGAATATTTTCCTATATATTTATTCCGCTTTAAGCTATGCATAAATTCAAATACATAGTATTTCTTTCTGTTCTGCTATTCAGTATCAACGGGTGCCGCAAGGTTAATGAGCCCCCCGAACCGGATACCGGTATTGATTTTTCCGGATGCATTATCCCCGGCTCTTCATCATCTTTTGAGATACTGACTTTTAATGTGGAAAATTTTCCGAAACAGGGCTCTCTTACCGTTGATGCAACAGCAAAACTCATCAAAACCATCAATCCCGATGTAGTAGCCCTTCAGGAGATAACATCAGAGAGTGCTTTTAACAACCTGTTGAAAAAACTTCCTGGGTGGAGCGGACAATACTACCTAATAAATAACTCCGACTGGAACCTGGCCTTCCTCTTCAAAGATAATGAGATTGCCTTTGATAAATCATCGGTTAAACTTCTTTTTGATGATGATTTTTATGCTTTCCCCAGGCCTCCGTTAGAGGTAAAGGTAACGCATAAGTCCACCGGCATAGCAACCTGGCTCATTAATCTTCATCTTAAATGCTGCGGAGGAAGTGATAATATAGCCCGCAGGCGGGATGCCGCACAGAAACTTTACAATTACATTGTCACGGAAAAAAACAACGACCCGGTAATTTTACTTGGCGATTGGAACGATGAAATAACTTCCAATCCTTCTTCATCTCATCCGTTCTATATATTCCTGAACGACAGGATTAATTTCAGGTATGCTGATATGTCAATAGCTACAGGTACTTCATTATGGTGGTCATATCCTTCTTATCCGAGCCACCTGGACCATATCCTTGTTACTGATGAGCTATTTAACCGTATTGATACAACCCTCACATATAAACCTGATCCCTGCTATTCATCATACAGCACAGTAATTTCCGACCACAGGCCTGTCGGAGCAGTGCTAAAGTGAGTTATTGAACGGGAAAAGCATAGTTTATTTTTTTCGGGCAAGAATGATATACACCGGGAAATGGTCGCTGTATCCTGCCGTGTACTGATTGCCTACGAATGTTCTGAGAGGGTAGCCTTTGAATCTGCCATCGTTTTGTGCCATATAATCTTTTGCGTAAACAGTTGCCGAAAGATATTGGAATGATGAAAAATCTTTTCCCAGCAATGGCTGTGATATAATTATCTGATCAAACAGATTCCATTTATCGCGGTAAGCAAGAGATCCTGATCCTTTTCTGTATATCATGTACATCGGATTGTACAGGTCACCGGGTTCAAGCCCGGTTTGTGTGCCCTTTGCCCGTAAATGCTTTGTTACACTTATATCGGTGGGGTCATCGTTAAGATCGCCCATAACAATTATTTTTGCCTCAGGATCATTACTCTGCAATGAATCAACAATATGTCTGGTAAGCCTGGCAGCTTCAACCCTTAACCTCTGCGATGCTTTTGAGCCTGAACGTCTTGAAGGCCAGTGATTAACGATAAAATGCATTTTTTCACCCATAAGCAGACCTGAAACAACAAGCTGACTTCGGCTGTAATACTCCTCTCCTTCAGGGGATGTCAGCGGTAAAACATAACTTTTTGATGATTTAACGGTGAAAAAATCAGGCTGATAAATCATTGCAACATCTATACCTCTGATATCAAATGAATTATAATGGATGATTCTGTAATTGAGATGAGCCAGTAGCCGGTGGTTGACAAGTTCCTCAATAACCTGAAAGTTCTCTATCTCGGATAAACCCAGAATATGTGGTCCGCCCGGCAAACCTTCATCCCTGCCTATTTCTGAAATTACACGGGCAATATTGTCAAGTTTTTCATAATATCTTCTGGTATTCCATTTTTTGGGACTCTGTGGCGTAAATTCCTCGTCATTTATACCCGGACTGTTTATTGTATCAAAAAGATTCTCAACATTATAAAATGCAATGACACCGGCAGTCATACCTGTTTGTGAATATACAGGGACAATTGAAAACCAGACAACAATACAAAGATGTATAAATAGTTTATTCATATTTGTCCGGATTACTTTTTTCAAATATACACTGTTCTGTTTATTTTTCAATTTAGAATGGATATAAGTATCCCCGAACAGTCTGAATTTATTCTTTTGTTTATCTGTAAAAGTTTTGTACTTTTTGACAATTAAAATAATGCTGAAACCTTATCATAATCTTAGTTTTATGAGATTGAAAATAACCGTTTTATGTGCTGTTTTTTTATTGGTGGTTTTCTCTGCCGGTGCACAGACAGGAACTGTTTCAGGAAAAACAATTGACAAACAGACCGGTTTGCCGCTGGCAGGTGTAGCAATTTCAGTTGACGGGAATCCATCCGACTCAGGGACGGATGAGAATGGCAGTTATATTGTTCAGGTTCCGGCAGGTGAGCACCTTCTCTATTTTGACTACTACGGTTATTATCAATCCATTAAGCAGGTAAAAGTAATTTCCGGTGACTCGCTTGATGCTGGCACTGTTTTTATGATTCCCAGGCCCGAAGTAAGGCAGGATGCTGCCACCATTACTGTTTCTGATATCAGTGATGAAGGGGCTCTGGGAGCACAGGGATATCAGGGAATTCTGTCATCCTCAGCCGATGTTTTTCAGTCAACTGCCGCCTATACATTCGGTCCTGTCAGATTTCGCCAGAGAGGATATGATCAGTCGTACAATGCGGTGATGATTAACGGCTTTCATATTAATGATGTTGAAACGGGAAATCCGCTCTGGAGTGACTGGGGCGGCCTGAATGATGTAATGAGAAATGCTGTAGTGACCAACGGACCTGAGGCTACAGGCTATATGTTTGAACCTGTCGGGGGGCTTACCCGCATAATTACCAGGGCTTCACAATACCGACCCGGCGTTAAGGCTGTCTATTCTTTAAGTAATCGCACTTACAGAAACAGACTTATGTTAACATATTCTTCCGGAGAGATAGGCAAGGGATGGTATATAACCGGCTCGGGCTCCAGAAGATGGGGTGAGAAAGGGTATGTAACCGGTACATTTTACGACGGATGGAGTATGTTTTTATCGGTTGAGAAAATATTTAATCAGGCACATTCACTGAACTTCACAGCCCTTGATGCAATATATTCACGCGGAGTGTCAGGCGGTTCGGTAGAGGAAGCATATGCTCTGGTGGGAAGCAACTATTATAATCCATACTGGGGATATCAGAATGGTAAAGTGCGCAATTCAAGAGTGCGCTCATCAAATAAACCACTCTTTACCATTACCCACACATGGAATATAAATGATAGAACCAGTCTTAAAACAACAGCCGGATACTGGTTCGGCAAATCAGGCTATACCGCACTTAACTGGTGCGATGCACCTGACCCGAGACCGGACTATTATAAATATTTACCCTCCTATTACACAGATAGTACCGATAGAAAACGAATATCTGAACTGTGGGCAGATCCTTCAGTGAGCCAGATAAACTGGCATCATTTCTACTTTACGAACAGTAAAAACATTGCCGTTATTAATAATGCCGATGGTATTGAAGGCAATACTGTGCAGGGAAACTGGTCAAAATATGTTCTTGAAGAAAGACACGATGATCTCAGCCAGTTCCAGTTTAATACTATCTTCAGTATTAAACCGACTCAGAATATTAAACTAACATCAGGTTTGATGATTAATCTTTCAAAGGGTTACAATTACAATAAAATAAAAGACCTTCTGGGTGGTGATTTCTGGCTCGACATTGACCAGTTTGCAGAACGGGATTATCCCGACGATCCGTTAATTGTTCAGAATGACCTTAATGTAATCAATAACCTTGTAAGAGAAGGAGATAAATACAGCCATTACTACATTTCGCACCAGAATCAGGGTACTTTATGGGGTCTGGGGGAATGGTCTCCCGGCAGATTTACGGTATATCTGCAGGGTGAGCTTCAGGCAACATCATTATGGCGGGAAGGGAAGATGAGGAAAGGACTCTTCCCCGACAATTCATTCGGTAATTCGGAAAAGCTTGATTATCTGACATGGGGAGCCAAAGCAGGGGCTTCCTGCAGAATAACAGGACGGCATTTTATTGGTCTTAATGCGGCTGTAATGAGCAATCCTCCCAGGTTCAGCAGTGCTTTTCTTTCTCCGCGTACAAGAAATGTTATAACCCCGGGTATCGGTCCGGAAACAATTCTCACGGCCGATGCAAGCTATATTATTAGGACTCCCTCTCTGGATGCAAGACTTACAGGCTATTATACCCGTTTCTATAACCAGTCGGAAGTAACGAGCTTCTATCACGAAGAACTTCAGACTTTTGTCAATTATTCAATGGTTAAAATCAATAAGGAACATACGGGAATTGAACTTGGAATAGAATGGAACCTCTCCCAATCCTTCAGTATTAGCGGTGTTGCAGCAGTTGGCCAGTATTTGTGGACAGATAATCCTGATATTGTAATTACCCGTGATAACAGCAACGAAATCATTAAAAATGACAATATATGGGTAAAGTATTTCAGAGTTGATAACACACCACAGACCGCCCTTGCTTTTGGTGTGAACTACAATTCGCCTTCCTACTGGTGGGCAGGCGTCACCGGAAGTTATTACAATAATAACTATTTGAGTTTCAATCCGGTAAAACGGGCAAAAGACGAATCAGGTTATTACCCGTACTGGACGGAGATGATAAAAGTGTCCCCGGGATTTCTTCTTGATGCCTTTGTCGGAAAGTCATGGTACATCGGAAAGTATTATGTTGTTATAAGCGCCAACCTTAGCAACCTGCTTAACCGCACCGATTTTCTCACCGGAGGATTTGAACAATACAGATTTAATCCGGAAAGACCTGAGCTTTTTGCACCCAGGTTATATTATTATTACGGATTCAATTATTTTATTAATCTGAGTGTAAGTTTCTAACATGAATTGAGATGAAAAAAGGAATCATTAAATATGTTTTATTTCTGATCCCGGCAATTATCGGTGTAAGTTGTGTGGATCAGACTTTTGACCCTCCTGAAATAAAGTCGTTTGCGCCGGGTGAAATTGTATCCATTTCTCAGGTTAAGAGTCTGTATAATGAAGAAATGGCAAAACCATGGGAGTCAAGAAATCCTGTCAGGATAACCGAAAATTGGTCAATAGCGGGTCTTGCGACGGCAACAGATAAAAAGAACGGCAATCTTTACAAGGAAGCTTTTATTGAAGATAATACAGGCGGCCTTCTGATGAAGTTTGATGCAACAGGCGGACTCTATATAGGTGATTCCATAGTGGTTAATCTGCAGGGACTGTATCTCAGTGATTACGGCAATCTGATCCAGCTCGGAGGTGACCCTTATGTTGATGAATCGGGAAATAAGAGATTATCGGGTTTTAATAAGGATAAGTATATCCTCAGGGTTTCGATGGGAAATAATACCAGGGCTAAAGTTACTACCATTAAAGATGCTAAGAATTCTTCAATGATAGGAAGACTGGTAAAAATCAATGATGTACAGTTTGAAGACAACGAGATAGGAAAAACTTTTGCCGATCCGTTTTCTGATCCACCACAGTCAGCCAACAGATATCTTGCCGATTGTGCAGGGAACAGAATAATTGTACGCACGAGTGGTTATGCAACATTTGCAGGAAAGCTTCTGCCCGTCGGCAAAGGCTCAATAACAGGAATTGTCACAATCTTCAATACAGATTATCAACTTGTTATCAGGGATTTTGATGAAGTATTACTGAACGGTGACCGCTGTCCGCCGGGAGGTCAGATTCTCGGAGAGCCGGTTGAGACATTAATTCAGAATTTCAGCTCATTCACTGCCGAACAGGATATTTTTCCTGCCGGATGGCAGAACTTTGCCCGGGCAGGGAGCCGGCTCTGGAGAGCAAAGGTTTATGCCGGAAATACTTATGCCCAGGCAACCGGTTATCTTTCCGGCGACAATGAAATCATAATCTGGCTAATCACACCGCCTGTTATACTCTCAACCCAGAAAGTTCTCAGTTTCCAGACGGCAAAAGCTTACTGGGCTCACTCTGAAAACCACATTCCTTTTGAAGTGCTGTTTTCAACCGATTATAACGGAACAAACATGATTACTGCCACATGGACAAATATCGAAGCACGATTAGCCGGCAAGAATGACCCTGATAACGCATGGATTAATTCCGGAAATATTAACCTGCCGGTGATTCCGGGCGGTAAGGGAGTTATTGCCTTTATATATAAGGGTTCAAATATTGAATCAACATCGTACAGAATTGACAATATTCAGGTTACAAAAGCCAAATAAACTTGATATGATTAGAAATTTATTTCATGGCATACCGGTAACGATTGCACTGGCACTTTTGCTGACTGCATGCACCCGCGAACCGGTTCCACCTCCGGAGCCTGTATATCAAAGAATTTCTATCTCTGACCTGAGGGCAATGTATACAGGTTCAGAAACAAGAATAGATACAAATGTTTATATACAGGGTGTTATCACTCTTACTCCCGAATTCAAAAATATACCCGACTTTATTGCGTATATTCAGGATGAAACAGCAGGTATTGCCATGACGGTGAGTGGAACAAACACCTTTTCGATGGGTTCGGAAGTCAGGATCTTATGTAGGGGTGCCCGGTTGACAATTTACAGGGGACTTATGCAGTTTGGCGATATTGATATCAATAAATCTGTGACTGTTATTACTCTTAATGCCGTAATGCCTCAACCGAGGCAAATTCAACTTTCCGAAATACTCGAAGGAAAATTTGAAGCAATGTATGTAAGTGTTGATAATGTTGAGTTCAGTTCAACCGGAACTTTCAGCGGATCAAAAATTCTTACCGACTGCCAAAATTCAGTTCCTGTATATACGCGTTCGGAAGCCCTCTTCTCTTCACAGTCATTACCTGCAGGAAATGGCACATTTAAAGGTGTGGTATCAAAATTTGACTCACCCCAGCTTATTGTCAGAGATCCGGCCGAGCTTTCAATGTCGGGAGAGAAAAAGTGTAATGTGCCTAAATATGAATGGCTGAAAGAAGATTTTGAATCCCTTAACAATTATGACCCTGTAACAAATCTTGCAGGTTGGAAAAGCATCTCACAGGCAGGGTCAAAGCAGTGGCAGGTAAGGTACTTTTCAACCGATACAAAATATGCAAATATTTCTGCATACAATACCGGTATGCCTGAAGTGATATCATGGATGATTTTGCCACCAGTTGACATAACCGACTCGTCAGACCCCATTCTCACATTCCGGAGCAAGGGTGCTTACGATAACGGAGCACTTCTTGAAACTCTCATTTCAACCGATTATGACGGCGGAAATACGCCATGGAATTTTACATGGAATATTCTTCCGGCATCATATCCTGCAGTGCCTGCTACGGGTTACGGCAACTGGGGAAACTCGGGTAATATAAGCCTCTCTTCATATAAGACGAAAATTTATGTGGCTTTCAGGTACACGGGAGCCGATCCGGCCGGTACCACCAATGACAAAACCACCACATGGCAGGTTGATGATATCAGAATAGGGGAGAAGTGACTTTTTAAATGAAGAAAAGAATCTTAATATGGTTTTTGATATCAGTTATTCAGGCTTACGTTATTGCGCAGCCTCCTGCAGGATATTATCTCGAAGCAGAAGGTAAAGCAGGAATTGAGCTTAAAGCGGCACTGCATAATATCATAAAAAACCATACACCTGTATCATATTCTGACCTGTGGTCGTGTTTTATCTCCACCGATGCAACCCCGGACGGAAAAGTGTGGGATATGTATTCCGATATACCCGGGCAGACTCCTCCGTATGTATATACTTTTATTACAGACCAGTGCGGCAATTATTCAAAGGAGGGCGATTGTTACAACAGGGAACACTCATTCCCGAATAGCTGGTTCGGAGGTAATGTAATGCCGATGTACACCGATTTGTTTCATATTTATCCAACTGACGGGTATGTAAATAATAAAAGGGCAAATTATCCTTACGGAAAAGTGTCAACTGCCACCTGGACATCACTTAACGGAAGTAAGCTTGGTGCCTGCAGCTGGCCGGGATACAGCGGTGTGGTGTTTGAACCGATTGATGCCTATAAAGGAGACTTCGCCCGCAGTATTTTATATATGGCTGTGAGATATTATACCGAGGATACCGGCTGGCCCGGAAGTGATATGGTAACCGGTGCTGAACCAAAAGAATGGGCTGTGAAACTTCTGCTTTACTGGCATAACGCCGACCCGGTGAGCGAAAAAGAGATTAACCGTAACAATACAGTTTACGGAATACAGGGAAACAGGAACCCGTTTATTGATAATCCTGCCTTTGCCGAACTTATATGGGGAAGCCAGAATTCGTCATCAGCAATTACTGAGATGGATAGACACCCGGTATTATATCCGTTACCTGCAAGGGAGAAAGTTAAAATCACGTTCCCTTTTGAAACCACAGGAAATTTAACAATTAAATTTCTTACAATAAATGGAATTGCTATTATATCAGAAACATTTCCCTTCAGCAGGGAGCTTGATCTCAGTACTTCAAACCTCTCAACAGGCTTATATATTTTAGTGTTTGTTTCAAATGATAGAAGTTACAAATTCCTGTTGCCGATAATCAAATAGTTATATAGGCATACACATCTCTCCTGTATAAAAACCTCCGCCCCTTACTCACCATTCACCACTCACCACTCACCTCTTACCACTCCGCACTCGAAGCTACCGCCTTCGCTTACGCTTCGTCGGGCAAGCATACTACTTTATAGCACCCGGATTAACGCTATTTGACGCGGAACGCGGAACACAAAATTGCCCTTCGCCCTTTGGCCGTCATTTGCTGCGCGTCATTTGTACCTCACTGCGTTCGGTACGTCATTCGGCCTGCGGCCGTCATTATGCTTCGCGTCATTTAATTATACATGGATTGACGCGGAACGCGGAACACGAAACGCGGAACGCATTAATATGGAACTCTGGAACCCTGAAACTCTGGAACCCTGGAACTTTAAATCTTGAACACGAAACGCGGAACCCAAAATTGCTCTTCGCTCTTCGGCCGTCATTCGCTTCGCGTCATTTGTACCTCACTTCGTTCGGTACGTCATTAGGCCTTCGGCCGTCATTTGCTTCGCAGTCATTTAATTGCTCGAGGATTAACGCGGATTTTCAAAAGATGATTGACACGGAACGCGGAACGCGGAACACTTTAAGCCCGAACCTGAAACTCTGAAACCCTGAAACTCTGGAACTCTGGAACATTCTCTTCGCCCTTCGCTTTTTTTATGTCCTCACCCTCCCGGCTTAAGTGTCATTAATAACCGGAATTCTGCCCTTAATCTACTCTAAAAATCCGTTCGTCAAAAAAATTTGACTGGCATTGATTTTATTCATAATTTTCATATCTGGTTTATTTACAGCTTATTGTTTAACCACGGGTTGTCTGACCCCGGACTTCTCAACTCCCGATCTCCTGAGCCATCCAGCCTGATAAAAGTACAAGCCATGAAAACACGATTTCTTTTTTCAGTTATTCTTGTCCTCTGCTCCATGCTCCATGCCCCATGCCAGATCCC
>Ga0067045_1002506_pt1 | contig 93814 bp, 73 predicted proteins | sample TerdegcTABiofilm_FD_59184 | JGI IMG/M metagenome (GOLD analysis project Ga0067045, IMG submission 59184) | Combined Assembly of (Gp0054472, Gp0054536) Wastewater bioreactor microbial communities from Singapore -Terephthalate degrading...
CGCGCTTGATCAGGACTTTTTCTCTGACTGACGACGTCGGCTTCCTCTCCATCTAGCCTGCCTGATTTGACCAATTTCTCAATCTCCAGGCCGACTTTCGTTCAAACAGGCTACAACGCAAACGGCTCCCTGCTCCAGTCGCGGGATTTTCGATAGCAGATCGTAGGCAATCCGTGGATGGGTTTGGTAAGTTGCCTGTTCTGCATCCTTGAGGGGTTCACCGGACAGGGCCTTCTTGACAATCTCTTCTGGCATGGCGACACAACCGATTGGAGCAAGCATCGTGGCAATTTCGATTTGCCAGGCGTCGGGAACATCGAGTTCACGACACAATCGTGAGACAAGCTCTCGGGCACGGACCGCGCGTCCAAAGGCTTCGGGAGCAACAAGGCTGAGAATCTCCGTAAGCACACGGATACAACCCGCCAGGGTGCTCGTTAAAAGCTCTTTTTCCGCCGTGATCAAACGGTACTGTTCCAAACCGGCCTCGAGGGCGCGGACCAGAACCTCCGCCGGACAGGGCTTGGTTAGAAAACGAAAGATATATCCTTCGTTGACCGCGTCGATGGCAGACTGCTGATCCGCGTTGCCAGTGAGGATCATGCGAACAGTATCCGTCGAAATCTTCCGGACTTCCCGAAGGAATTCCACACCCGTCATGTTCGGCATTCGCATGTCCGATACAACAACGGCATACGGTCCGTTTTCGGCAACCTTTCGCAGACCTTCTTCTGGCCCTACCGCGACGTCGAAGTCAAACCGCTTTCGCAGGGTTCTCTGAAACGCCTGCAAGATGTGGGGATCGTCATCGACAAACAGTATTCGCTGATTCATCACAAACATTCCTTAACGTCAAGGTTGGTTGCAATTAGTTTGTCGTTTCTGTAATCGCATGTCCGGTTATGGTCTGATTCAGTTTGCAGAGACAGCCACCTGGCCCAAAAGCTGCGATAGCGTTTCGGAACAGATTCTGCGCCAGTCGTCAAGACGATGGTAACATCCGACAGCTTTCAAGAACTCCTCGTCCAGGGGTCTGGCAAGTTCACGTATCGATTCCATGCTTGCAACCACAAAATGTTGCGCGACGTGAACAGCAGTGACTGGCCCAAACGCGGACTCCTGTGACTTGGCGGGCACATCCGCGTACATCACGGTTTGGACCACCTCCGAGGGTAGTCCCCAAAGGGCCAGCAAATAGGCTGCGACCTCTGAACGGACCACACCGTAAACTTGGTGCTCAACCTCGGTTAATTCTCGGTTTTCGTCCCCGAGGGCTAACCGTAGAACCTGTCGGTACTTCACGGGATCGACAGACGCGAATACTGCTATCCCGATCTTACAAAACAGACCAGCCAGGTAGGAGGTAACAATGGTTGACTCATCGGATGCTTCGTGTTCTGCAATCTTCTGGGCGCAACGAGCAATCCCTGAACTCATCTTTTCGTAATGTTCAACCCACGGAGCCATTTCTGGGCCGAAAGGATCGCGAGAAAACAGTTGATATTCCAAGACCAGTGGGCGAATGACCTCAATCCCCAACCTTTGAACAGCCAAGAATGGAACACACAAGCGCTGCTGGCTTCCAAAAAAGTCAGAACCTACTAACTGCATGACTTTGGCCGCCATGCTAACGTTGGAATCCATCACTTGCGCAACTTCCGTCACCGTTGTGTTTCCCGAACGAAGGAGTTCAATCAACCTCCGGTAGCTGCCGCAGGACACAGGCAATGATGAGATGGCCGAGATTTGCGAACGGATGGTCTCGTTAATAACCCTTTCACGAAGTTCTTTAAGACGAGCAAGGGTGCTGCGCAAGAGATCGGGATTGCATGGTTTGGTAAGAAACTGGTGGGCGGGGCGCACAGCACGAAAAACCACGTCACGATCACATTGCCCGGAGAGCACAATCCGAATTGTTGCCGGCCACCGGTTCTGAACCTCAGTCAGAAATTGGGAGCCATCCATGACTGGCATGCGGATATCGCTCACCACGACATCAGCCGGCGCTGCCTCCAATCGTTCCAGGGCAGCGCTGGGGCTGTCGAAGAACTCCATTTCCCATTCGTGGCGCAGGCTCCGCATGAGCCTGCGAAGCCCTTCCAGAATCTTCACTTCGTCATCCACGAAGACAATCCGCTTCATGGTTGCCGTCAGCCTTCACTTGCTCATGAAATGATGTCGTTTTCTCGACGCTCCTCATACACCGATGTGATTCGCCCAGTTTCGGACATCTCCAGTGATCTTGGTGCGGAGTTCCTCAGCCAGGCCGCAAAAAGTTGCAAGGTGAGCGATAAACACCTCAGCAAATCTCGGGTCGAACCGCGATCCACTCTCGTTTAAGATCTTTTCGCGTATTTCATCGTCCAACGCAGGCCGCTGTGGGCTGTGGACCATATGATCAAAACTGTCACACAATGCTACGAGTCGTGCTACGGCGGGTATATCATCTCTGGCCCGTTGATGAGGGAACCCCCACCCATCCCATCTTTCGTGATGATTGAGCGCCGCTTCGGCCGCGGTATCAAAGATGCTCCAATCACCTTCCGAGTCGGTATGTCTTTCCGGACAATCAATCGGGCTAATTGATCGCCCTTTGAGGATTTGTTCGCCAAACAAACAATGCTTTTCCAGCAGAACTTTTTCGCCCGGACTTAAGGGCACATCTCGCTCAACGAGAGCATCAGGCAGAACGACCTTTCCCACATCATGAAGGGCCGCCGCCCAGTAGATCTCCTCGCAAGCATCCTGCGGAAAGCCAAGGCACTCCCCGAGTTTGCGGGTGTAATGAGCCACCCGCAGACTGTGATGACTCAGCACAGGGTTGCGCTGTTCAATCAGCACAATCAGTCGCCAGAGGGCCGTCAAATGCTGTGTCACAATTTCTTGTTTTTGACGGCGGAGGATATTCTGCAACCGGTTGTTCAACACGGCCAGAACATCACGACCTTCTTTCCATCGGAGCGCTTGATGAATTCTGGCCGCCAGATAGTGTGCATCGACCGGCTTCGTCAACAGATCAACGGCCCCCAGTTCGAGGGCCTTAAGTTTGAGCGTCTCGTCCCCTAACCCAGTGACGATAACAACTGGGATTCCTTCTGTCTTTGGGTCTCGCTGCATCCGTTCCAGAAGGACCAACCCATCGATTTTGGGCATCCGGATATCCGTCACAAGAACGTCACAACCATTATGCAGAATACGATGCCAGGCATCTTCTGGATCCGTCGCTGTTTCGCAGACCCACTTCTTGCTGAGTTGGTTGAGCGCGCGAGACAAACCCTGGACAACCGCCGGTTCATCATCCAGGATCAGCACTCGTTTCTGTTGCTGCCCGAGCAAAGCTGGAGCAAGAGACTGCATAAGCGCACCCCTTGATAGACAGACTTCCGGTTCTGCGGACAATCCTGTCACTGAGTTCCAATAACAATCTCCGGCATACCTTCCTGCTCTTTAGCGGTTGGCTCCCGGAGGGGAATACGGACAATGAACGTTGTACCTTCCCCTTCAGTTGTTTCGAACTCAATCGTTCCGTGGTGCTTCTCCACGACAATCGAATGAACGATTGCCAATCCCTGGCCAGTTCCTTTGCCCACGGGCTTGGTAGTGAAAAAAGGATCGAAAATACGGCTGCGAAGCGATTCCGGAATACCAGTCCCTGTGTCCTGGACTCGCACTTCCAGCCATTCACCGACTTGCCGCGTGGAAATCGTAATCAACCCGCGGTCTTGTGGTCGCTCCCCCAGTTTCTCGCCGATCGCATGAGCGGCATTCACAATGAGATTGAGGAGCACCTGGTTCATCTCGTTTGGGGAGCAATTCACTGGCGGCAAATTCGGATCAAGATCGAGCCTCATTTCGGCAACGTACTTCCACTCGTTCTTGGAAACGGTAACTGTGTTTTCCACACATCGGTTAAAATCGACGCTCTGTTTGGCCTCAGCTCCCGGATGTGAGAACTCCCTCATCGACTTCACAATCTTGGCCACACTATTCACCCCTTCCAAAGCTTCCGAGAGCGCCTGTGGAATCTCCTCGCGGACGTAATCGACATCTGTTTTCTTCAGGGCCTCACGGAGCTTCTGCATCACCTCCTCTGGAAGCTGTTCCTCAGACAGCCAGCAGGTTCGCAATTCAGCGCAAATGCTCAGCAGGTTAGAAAGTTCAGCAAAAGCTTCCCGAACAAAACAGATGTTATCGCCGATGTATTGGGTCGGCGTATTGATCTCATGGGCAATTCCGGCCGCAAGTTGCCCAATTGATTCCATCTTCTGCGCCTGGCGCAGTTTCGCCTCCAACATGCGTCGTAACGATATATCGCGGAACGTGATGACCATACCCGTTATTTGTCCGCCCTCGTAAATAGGCTGGCTGGTACACTCCACGGGCAGACTCGTCTTATCTTTGCGCCAGAAGACCTCTTCGGTGAGTTTCCGTGAGCCAGAATTGTTGTCTTGGAACCGATGAAGAGAGCACTTCTCAAATGGGTAAGGCCGTCCGTCTGGGCGAGAATGGTGAACAACGTTGTGAAACACTTGCCCGATGAGTTCCTCTGGAGAATAACCCAGCATCGAGGCAGCGGCCGGGTTGACAAAAGTCACCTGCCCTGCTGGGTCCACCCCAACAATCCCGTCGGCAGCAGCATTCAGAATCGTTTGCTTGAGTAAATGAATCTGTCGTTCCTGCTCTTCGAGACGCTTGCGAACTGTGATGTCGCGGAGGATAAGCGTATAGAAAGGTTCATATCCCAGGGCAACACGACTTACCGACAGCTCCAGATCGACGAATGTCCCATCCTTTTTCAGCCCTCGGATTTCAAGGACTGATTGACCCTGTTGCCGAACCCTTGCCAGAATCTCTTCAGGAAACCCATCCGAATGATCACAGACCTTATCGTTCGGAAGGATTTTCCCAATGGGTTGTCCGATGATCTCGTCGCTCGAATAACCGAATATTTGCTCCGCCGCCTCGTTGATGGAATGGACTAAACCCGTGGCATCCACAGTTACGATGCCATCTGCCGCCTTCATCATGACGGCTCGAATTTGTCGATAGTATTCTTCCTGTTCGCGGATTCGCTCCTCACGTTCTGCAATGGCGCTCGCGACAGCCTCCGCATGTGACTCCTTCAGCGCGGCGCGCTCATTGACCAAATGCGCGATATGCGTTTTGGCCTGTTTTAGACTTTCTCTCTGAAAATGATAGGCCTGAGTCAAAAGCCAAATAAGAACCGCGTGATCTCGAACATCGGGTGATAAAACGCAATTCTTGATTTCCGCGGCGATGTTTGAATCCTGTTCCAGCACAGTGGTGTTGATGACGCCGCCTAACAGCCGAAGGGGATAATCTGCTGGGAGGGATTCGACAATTACCATCCAATCGGGATAGCCCACAGACATATAACGACGGGAACGCTCCGTGTCACTGAATGTCTGGAACGTGCGGAAGAAGTTCTCTTCGACATCCTTCGTCAATGCACTGAAAAGAATCTCGCGCGTTGTCGTTTGAAGTCCGTCAGCCGGTGACAACTCCGCCCACAGCAGAGGGCAGAAATTTGCAAACGTTCCGGCAGTCATTGAAGATCGACCGGCCGGCTCGAATAAAGCATCCCAACCTTCCATTAGGCTTTCGACATCGTTGAATACTGTCATTCAATCGGCGCTCCTTTCCGGTATCGATAAACCCCGTTCCTGTTTCCAGCCATGCGATGAGTCTCTCCTACATCTCGAACAGCACCAAGTTCTGTTCAATCTCCTTGTCCAGGTCCTCTGCCAGCACGGCGATATCGGTCTTTGCAAGGTTCAGCCCCTGGACTGCCCAAACAGGAACCTTAAGGAGATTGAGACCTACCGCGGATACACCTTTGAGGGTACAGATCATATTCGCCACAGCAACACAGCGGATGGTGTCGATCTGTTCTCCGCGGTACATGGCAGGATTGTGGTGATACGCGATCCCGGCCCGAACGTTTTCGGGAAAGCCCCATTGCCGAGCGATCTCTTCCCCAAGCTGTGTGTGATCAAAGCCGAGAAACTCCGTTTCCCATTCACAAAGGGTCTTCTCCGGTTTCATTGCCCCGATCATCTGTCGGAACTTCGGGTGAAGATACTGGTCCTCAAGGATAATTCCCACATCGTGCAGGAGGCCAGCCAGGAAGGCATCTTCAAATCCTCCAATCCTTCGCCTCATGGCCAGCAGACGGGCACAGATGGCGACAGACACCAGGTGTTTCCACAATCCGGAACGTTTGTAAGGTTCGATTCCGGCCTCATTGCGGAACATCTCAGCGACACTTGCCGTCAGGGCGATGTTACGAATTTGTTTCATCCCCAGATAGGCAATCGCCTGTTGAAGATTGGTGATCTTCGTCCGCACGGCGTAGGCAGAGGAATTGACGAACCGCAGAACCCGAGCGCTGAGTGCAGCATCCGTTTCCATGACCTCCTTCAAATCGCTGGCACTCGAATCGGGGTCATTCGCCACCTCCAAGACTTTCAACGCGACCTGTGGAATCGTTGAAATATCGTGGATTCTGCGAACAACACTTTCGAGTGCTGTTGAAGACGTCGCAGCCGAAACGGTTGACATAACCGCCTCCCTTAATGTCGCGGGAAAAAACATGCTTGACGACGTACTTCCTGCGAGATGGCCCCGTTGTCTCCATTCAGTAAAAGTATAGGTCACTCTGGCTCAGGACTCGGGAGTAATGGAAAGCAAAAGGCCTGGTTGCGTCCCAGTCGTTCATCTGATACGTTCGCCTCTCTTCCGCGAATCCTCTATTCATCTCATTCCAACCAACCTGCAAGCGGTGCAAGTTCAGCCCATGTGGTGCCATCGTTGCCACCGGCACAAACGGCCTGTTGATGCCATTCACAAACACTGCTCTCACCACCCTAAAACACGTTCTATGGTTGAATTGGGACGTATGTCCAGCTCGACACTCTGGCCACCAGAGAAAGACAGTACCTGTCGTTATCCGAAGCTTTGGGAGACAAATGATTCGCCATTAAGTCTGATAAGCGTGGGCAACTACGAAATGTAAAGTCTGCGCAGGCGAAGGACTCGTGCCATGACACCGGTCGCCGATCGTCTCCAATTGGCAGCAAATGAGCCAGTAACAATTGTCTCACCGCGTTCGTCTTATTTGGGAAAAAGTACCGCTTCGCCCATTCAGGACAATTCGCTGACGTTTAGTCAAAGGCTCCTCGAAACCCTTCAGCGGGTCAACGAGTGTTTTCTCCACTCCCATGAGGATCTTTACGGACACGTGCTTGACACAATCCGTCAAGAATTGCAAAGCCCCCTGGGCATCTTTGGTTACATCAACGACGACGGCGATTTGGTTTGTCCCAGTCTGACACCAGAGGTCTGGAACCAGTGCCAGATGGACAACAAGCGAATCGTGTTTCGTGTAAATGAATTGGGGGGTGTCCTGCATCAAGTCATTTTCGAGAAAGAAACCGTATTAGCCAATGACCCGATTCCTACACCATCCGGACATGTGCCAATCACTCGTTTTTTGGGGACTCCCATACTCTTCGACGATCGATTGATAGGGGTCATTTTCCTCGCTAACAAGGCGGAAGACTACACCCCTGAGGACGGGCAATTCCTCGAGCATGTGGCCAAGTACATTGGTCCGATATTGGAATCCCGATTACGTGCCGAGCGAGAAAAACGGCAGCGACTGGAGTACGAACGGCAACTGGAATCTCAATCCAGACTGCTGGCGCGCCGCAACCGACAGCTCGAATACCTCGGAAAGATCACAGAATTGGGCGAAGCGGGCGCCTCTGTCGAAGAAATCCTGACGGTCACGGCCCGCATGTTGACGGACATTTTTTCCGACAGTCCGGGTGCGTGCAGTCGTATCGTTTTCCGAGGAAAGGTTTACGATTCGGGCGTCTTTGAAGAAACAGAACACAAAATCGCAGGTGCGATATTCGTGGAGAATGAGTACGTTGGCGGGGTCGAATTGTGTTGCCCAATTGAGCTTCTCAGAAACGATGATTTCGCGACCCACCGTTTGTTTGTCAGTGAATTCGCTGAACGACTCAGCTCCATTCTTACCCGCAAAAAAATGTACGAAGACCTGACGGCCTATCGGCAACAGATCGAAATGGTTTTGGAGGTAACACAGACTGGTCTCAGCGTCTCCGATGAGGCGGGTCATGTCATCTACATCGATCCTTGGCGGCGGAAAATCTACGGTGAGCCAGGAGGAAAGACTATTACCGAATACTTTGGCTATGCCTGTTCGAACTCATCAGATTGTGCGGCGTGTGAAGCTCTCAGAACAACACGGCGAGTTTCTCGTGAGGCCGTTCTCCCGAAAGAAGGCCATCGTTCCGTTCTAACAACGGCCATCCCCTTCCACGGACCAGATGGCAAGTGGTATGTCAGTGAAATCACCATTGATCTGACAGAGCGAAAACGGTGGGAAGATCGCCTCGTCCACATGCAAAGACTCGAAGCTGTGAATTATCTGGCCGAAGGGCTGGCACATGAACTGAACACCCCACTGCAGTATCTGGAATCCAACCTGTGTTTTCTCTCCGAGCTTTGGAACGAATTCCGCCAACTTCTGGAAAACGAAAAATGGGATTTGCAAAACACGGAATCAAATTGGACTTTGTCGCCTAAACTCAAGCAGTACCTCATCGAGCTTATTAAGGATAAGGTCAATTCGGAGGTGTCGCACGCTTTCGCCCAGAGCCGTGATGGTGTTGCCCGTATGGCCAACATTGTTCGCACACTCCGCGAACTGGCTCAGCTTCAAGGGACAGAACTCCGAATGTGTGACCTGCATCAGACGATCGAAGCGGCGATTGACGTCTCACGTTATCACTGGAGCCGAATAACAACAGTTGCCACGGATTTTGATCTCAACCTTCCCGTCGTCCCGCTGGCACAGGCGGAGTTCGGCCAAGTCATCATCAACATTCTTCAGCACATCAGGCAGACCATGGAACAACAGGGAATGTCAGAAAAGTCCCCTGGAAGAGTGACAATTTCCACACGACGAGTGGACAATCAATGGGTCGAAGTACGCTTTTCCCACAACGCATATGCATTCACGGAGCAACTGCGAAAAAGTATTTTTGAGCCTTTCTACAGCCCAAAGTCACCAACCGAACTCGCGGACAACCATCTGGCTTTCGTCCGTCGAGTGATCGTTCAAACACATCACGGCACAGTTGAGTTACAACCGGGTGAACCAGACGGCTCAGTGCTGGTCATCCGGTTACCTGTCACGTGGAAACAAGCTTGCCCGGACCGCTCACCTAATGAACACCACACCGGGGAGCATGTCTCCAGGATGGCCGTCGGTTAACGGCAACTATCTTAACACCGACGGCCATATGTTATTCCGAGAGAATCGATCGAGGCAGCCCAAAATGGTTCTCACTAACCCAACAAAGAACGAAGTATTGGTGCTTATCGTTGACGACGACGTGCTATTTCTACGAGGGTTGTCGCGCGCACTACGAAACCAACCGTTTCGGCTCATTACGGCACGAAGTGGCGAGGAAGCTCAGGAGTTATTGAAACGCTGGCCAGTAAATCTGATCGTGTGCGACGAACGAATGCCCGGAATGTCCGGTACGAGCCTGCTCGCCTGGGTTGCGCGGCACTTTCCGAACACGGTGCGAATTGTTCTAACAGGGCAACCCGACTTGCCAACGGCGATGAAAGCGATTAACGATGGCCAAGTCTTTCGTTTTCTCACCAAGCCCTGCCGCGAGGTCGATCTCGTCATGGCAATCCATGAGGGTCTCGAATCTGGGAACAAACAGGCGAGCTTGCCGAGATAACGGCAGTTCAAGACTGCGGTCTTGCTCGGTGTTTAACACCCGTGTGACTTTCCCGCACCCTAAAAGGGATGCGAAACACTCAATTCAGTGCGACTAGTCAATTCCGCCGCCAAACCGTAGCATCAAGAATAGTCCAATCGGGCCGATCTCCTACTTGCGAAGGGGATAGCGTCCACTAGGATGGTTAAAAAGCTATTGTTTTGTTTCGTTTTCAGAGGAGATAAGTCATGTTTTCTGGGATCGTTGAGGCCTTGGGAACAATCGTCAATATCATCTCGGAACCGCCCGGAGTTCGACTCATTGTGAAAGAACCACGGATTGCCGCTGAAACGCGCGTCGCCGATAGTATTGCCGTTAATGGGTGTTGTTTGACGGTGATTGACGTCCAGGAAGAGACTTTCGCCTTCCAGGCTGGCCCAGAAACGCTTTCGCGGACGAATCTTGGTGATCTTAAGCCGGGCAGCAAAGTCAACTTGGAACGTTCGCTTAAGGTGGGAGATCGGCTTGGAGGACATTTCGTGACGGGGCATATTGACGATGTCGGTTTTCTGGCCGAGCGGCAGGATTTTGGCGAATGGTCGCGGTTCTGGTTTCGAATCCCGAAACGGCTTGCGAAACAGATGGCCCCCAAAGGTTCCATCGCCGTGGACGGCGTCAGTCTGACGATTGTGGACAGTGAGCCGGAACGTTTCAGTGTGGCTTTAATCCCCTACACACTGGCTGTCACGACCCTTGGGCCGATGAAAGTTGGGGATAAGGTCAATCTCGAGACCGACATCCTCGCCAAGTACGTTGAGCGTCAATTGGAATCCCAGCACTGGGCAACCTAAGTCAGTTCGACACATGGACTTTTTCAAGACTCAGCTTGGCTTCGGATTTCTTGGACCACCGCGAACTGAACTCGGCGAGCTTCATCGACGTGGCAGTTCTTCCGCATGGATCGACATCATATCAGATATCAACATGCCAAAGGCTCGATCGTCAGTAGAAATGTTTTGTCAAGTCGTAAGGACAATTCGCGCATTGCCCCTACCGTTATCAGACCAAGAGTGTTCCGATCTGTTTGTGGAGCGATCCAGAAAAGGACGAAGAACGAAACATCCGTGTGACAGAAATGCGACATGGTGAGTGAATGAATGTCGGTGAGTCCCCGCGACAAACGTTGACATTTCTCAGGGAGCGGTTTGCGGCAGCTGGCATCCGCCCAAAGACCGATCTTGGCCAGAACTTCCTGATTGACCTTAATCTGCTGCGTGTCCTGGTGGAGACAGCTGATGTTTCGTCTCGAGATGTGGTCCTGGAGGTTGGCGCAGGCACGGGAAGTCTAACCGCCATGCTCGCTGAGCGCGCTGGTTATGTGATTTCAGTGGAAATTGACCCAAAATTGCATGCCCTGGCCCAGCAATTGGCCGGTGCGAAGCCGAATGTCCGCCTCCTCTGTCAGGACGCCCTCAAAAATAAGAATCAGCTACACCCACAGATTATCGAATGTCTCAAGCAAGCACTGGAGGTCGATGCTCAACGTCGATTCAAATTAGTCGCCAATCTCCCCTATAGTGTTGCCACGCCGGTGATCACGAATCTCCTTGGCCTCAGTGCCCCGCCGGTATCAATCACAGCAACCATCCAGCGAGAGCTGGCGGATAGGATTGTGGCCAAGCCAGGCTCAAAAGACTATGGTGCCTTGAGCGTTTGGGTTCAGAGCCAATGTCGGGTGCGAATCGAACGGACGATCCCGCCGCAGGCCTTTTGGCCGCGCCCTAAGGTGTTCTCCGCCATTATTCACATTGAAATCGACCCAGGACGTCGCAGTCACATAACTGACCTTGATCACTTCCACGCATGCATTCGTGGGTTATTCCTTCATCGGCGGAAGCTCCTCCGGACGCAAGTTCTGAGCCTCCTCGATCGGGAGGTCAATAAATCCGACGTCGATCATATGATTCGAGAACTCGGTCTCGACCCTCAGTCCCGGGCAGAACAACTGGATGTCCCCCATCTGATTGCCTTGGCAGAGGCAATTCGGAGGCAATTTCCGACGTCCCTTGTCTATGGCGGCAGAAAAACGTTGCAGGACACAGATGACCAGTGAACGCTGTGGAAGTCGAGAGGGTACATTGGTGCCATCAGTTCTGGTGATTGACTAAGACACTCAGGCCAGGTTATTCTGTCTCAAACAGAGATCGGATGTCACCGAAAAAGTCAGGTCGAGCAGGCAAACTCATGTACGAGGATACTTCTCAACCCAAGACCCAATTTATCGAAATGCTGGGACGGCAGCTTCTCCGTGTTATCACAGAAGGCGGTCCTTCTCCAGCAGAACTTGCCCGCGTTGGCCTTAAGGATGACAGCATCGTCCGTATCAATCGGCAGGGTGATATTGAATTGCGTCGTCGGGACCGCTGGGATGTTATCGGTGGGCTTATCGGGGACTTTGAAACCCGTGTCAAACAGGAGACAGGTCTGGATTGGGTATGAGTCTTCTACACACCACTGGCGACGGTGTTCTGTCTATCTGCGGCTGGGTCTTCCGGAATGGCCACATCGCCATCTGAAAGCGCGTCAGGCCCTTCGTCCCCCGCAGGGGAAGCGAAGACAAGTTCGATGGCCTGGACAAGGGCTTGAAATCCGATCATCACGTCCGTTTTTGTGAAAACCCCACAAACTCGCCCCTCATTCACGACCGGCAAACAAGAGATGTCTTGTTCCAACATCAGCGATACCGCCTGACTTGCCGAGGCCGAAACATCTATTGTGAGTGGTTCCCGTGTCATGACATCTTCAGCGTAACGGCCTGTCCGTCTCGAAAGGTCTCGATGGCTGATGATCCCCAGAAGTTCACCACTGTGGTCAATAACCAGGACGTGGCTTACGCCCTTTTCCCTAATGGTTCGAACAACGCTATGAACAGCGGTTTTCGGTTGGACGGCCACGAGTTTTTCTGACATGAGTTTTGCCACGGGTAACTCAGCTGCCTGACCTGTATCAAGCGCTCGTCTCAGGACGCGCCGCAACACGGCACGCTTGGCATAGAGAAGCTCGTGGCGCGCCGACTGTGGTTTTCGCTCGGGAACCAGCGATGTTTCATCCTCACGTTTTCGATAACGGCTGTGAAGAATCTGCCAGCACGCAATGACAAGGCTGGCGCCTAATAACAACCCAACAATACCAGCGATCAATTGGATGGCCCACTCGGCTTTTGAAAGGACAATTAGGGCCTTTTCAATGACACGATTTCGGATCTCGTCTGGTGTTTCGGAGGATGATGTCGTATCTTGCGATGATGGGCTTCTTGGAGCATGCATAGCGTAGGCCAGCTCTTCGCTCTGACGAAACATCCAGTGAGTGAACGAAGATAAACCAAAAGAACCGGCAACACCTACCACAAGAACCAGAGACAATAGCATCGCGTATTCGGCCGTGCTTGTGCCAGTTGTGTCCTCAACCATCGAGAAGACTCTTTGCAAACGTGTTGTCTGCCGATCGAACATCTCGACTGGCTCCATACCATTTGACGTCCATGGATCACATGACTGAGAAATAGTTGGCCACCGCCACGTCAAAATATGCCTTCTTCATCTCGGGTTCGATTTCCAGGTAATTGCAGTAATGGAGGACCTGAAGCATCAGGTCTCTGGGCTGGCAGAAACGAAACGGCCGCCCGGCAGCTTTGTAATAACGGTCGATCAAGTAATCGACCGCTTCCTGATCATACCGGATGCCAAGTTGAGGCGAGAGGATCTTGAAGAGTTGGCGGAACTGCTCCTCTGTCGGATCCACAACCTCAATCTTGTAGGGGATACGTCTGAGAAAGGCTTCATCGACCAGTTCGCGGGGTTCCAGGTTCGTGGAGAAAATAATCAACTGATCGAACGGTACCGTGATTTTCTTTCCGTTGGGCAAGTTCAGAAAATCATACCGCCGTTCCAGGGGAACAATCCACCGATTGAGGAGTTCCTGAATTGGCATCCGCTGCCGCCCGAAGTCATCAATGACCAAGGTCCCACAGTTGCTCTTAAGCTGGAGCGGCGCCTCGCAAATCCCCGAGGCACGATTGACCGTGACTTCCAGGGCCGACATCGTAAGCTCACCGCCGGCGATGATCGTCGGGCGACGAATACGGACCCAGCGTTTGTCAATGTGCCGCGTGTCAAGAAGTCCCTCCGCTTCTGGTAAAGGGGCTTCAAAATGATTGACAGGATCAAAGACTCGTATGATTTCTCCATCAACCCCGATGGCACGGGGAATCCAGATATACGGTCCAAAGGCCGCCGTCACCCTTTCGGCAATGCTCGTCTTTCCGTTACCAGGTGCTCCGTACAGAAACAGACCACGTCCCGAGTTGACCGCTGGCCCTAACCGATTCAGCATCTCGTCACTGATCACCAAGCCTTCCAGGGCGCGCTCCAGGTCCTGACGTGTGGGCCGCTGCTTCGTCAGTGACTGTATGGCCACACTTGTCACGTAATCAGTGAGAGAAACCGGTGCCGAGCCGAAATACGAACACAGCTGGCTGTAACGCCGTGCCCTTTCCCGCCCTAAATCACTGAGTTCGTACACATAATCGTTCATCGGCGCGTCGCACCGATGGGCGACAAGCCTGTCAGCCTTCAATCGCCGCAAGAGCGCATCGATGATAATAAACGGCAGTTTCACTTGATCGGCAATTGTCCGACCACTCGCCTCCCCCCGGGCTAACAGGTACTTGAGGACCAGGGCCTCCACTTCGCTCTCGGTCAATTGCGCTTCTTCAAGGGTCTGCGGTTCAACCGGCACAAAGTCTGTCTCGGCCCAGTCTTCGAGGGACGAGGCCTGTGAGACTTCAGCCTTCGGCGACTGGGGCACAGCCGTGGGTTGTTCGTTCCGAGTCTTCGAACTGCCAATCAGGCGGTTCAGTCGCTCGACCAGTTCATCCAAATGATCGCCATCGGACGTCACAACAGTGGCTTGGCTTTCAGTTACAGACCGGGATGTCTGGTCCATTTCAGCCTCCTCACAAGTCCTCAGCCCAAATTCCGACTGTCATTTTTTGGGGTAAGCCAACGTATTGCCAGATTGGTCCAGTCCCCAGGACATGGAGTCTCACTGGGATTAGACCCTTTTCCAAACGCAGCCCGTATTAAATACTAGCTTTTTTCGTACTCAACTCGCTTCCTCATTACCGGCAGGAGCGCAAAACTTCGAAACGACATTGCATCACTTGTGGTCGTTGCAATCCGTACAATGCACATAAAAGGAAACAGTTCCGTCCTGCATTGATTGGCAGCAGGGTGCCGGTGATAGCGTTTCGTTACCCAGGATAGCGGGCAACGGCCATTGAGCAAGAACATTTCGCAACATCATCGGAGGGTGAATTGAAAGAGGATAAGGCTCATGAAGTGTTCGCGTCCGTCCCATCGGACCTAGGCCACGCGCTCAGAGTCGGCGGCGTATGTTACCTGAATGCAAAGCCTCTTCTCGAACATTTGCATGAACTGTGCCCCAATGTGTCGATCCAATATGACGTCCCAAGTCGTTTGGCGACCAGACTGGCCGCGGGAGAACTTGACATCGCCATTATCCCGGCTGTCGAGGCCTTACGAGGCGAAGGTTATACAGTGGTCTCCGATGCCTGCATTGCAGCAAAACAGGCTGCGAGAAGTGTCATTTTGTACTCCCGCGTCCCTTTGGATCGGGTGCGATCCGTGGCCTTGGATGCGGGTTCGCGAATGAGTGCCACCTTGACCCGCGTTCTCCTCGCTGAACGGTACGGTGTTAAGCCAGAACTGCGAGAGTTCGGATTGGACGAAAACCCGGCAATGGTCACCACCGATGCGGTTCTTCTGATCGGCGATCGAGCCATGACATCCAAGCAACCTGCCGGTTTCCCCCACGTGTTTGACCTCGGGTGCGAGTGGCGAAAGTGGACAAATCACCCCTTTGTGTTTGCCCTTTGGGTGGCCCGGCCTGGTGTTTCGGACCTCAGTACCTGGCATCAACTTTTCAGCATCGCTCGCGATCGCGGCCTGAATGATCTGGTCAACATCGCACGAGCAGCATCGCGGAACCTGGCTTTGTCGTTCGAAGAGTGCTACCAATACTTATCAGAGAACATGTACTACAAGCTTGGTAAAGACGAGTATGAGTCGCTCACCCTCTTTCGGGAATATGCGGTCAAACATGGAATCCTCGCCCCGTCCACTGGACTCCGGTTCCACCGTCATCCAGATCTTGGATAAAGCGGTGACAGGGCAGAGAATTACCGACGAAGAGGCCCTTTTTCTCTTCGAACACGGCGATCTTACCCTTCTGGGTGAAGCGGCGGACGCTGTGACCCGCCGTTTGCACCCTGAGGACTATCGAACATACAACATCGATCGCAACATCAACTACACAAACATTTGTGTCTCAGGATGCAGGTTTTGCGCTTTTTACCGACCGCCGGGACATCCGGAAGGCTACGTGATCGATCGAGACACCCTCTTCGGGAAGATTGAAGAGACCCTCGAACTGGGCGGCAATCAGATTCTTCTTCAAGGGGGGCTGAACCCATCCTTATCGTTAACCTGGTACGAAGACTTGCTTCACTCGATTAAGGAGCGATTCCCACAACTGAACATTCATGGTTTCAGTCCGCCCGAGATTGATTTTCTCGCCAAGTTATCCGGTATCACGATCGAGGAAGTCCTTCGCCGGCTCAAGAATGCAGGTTTGGGGAGCCTTCCCGGCGGAGGGGCTGAAATCCTCGTTGATCGTGTTCGCAAAGACCTCCAAAGCCACAAGGTGAACAGCGAAGGTTGGTTGGGGGTCTGTCGAACGTGGCACCGTTTGGGGGGCCGCGGATCAGCCACGATGATGTTCGGACATGTGGAGACCTTCTCGGATCGTGTTGAACACTTGCGGCGACTGCGGGACCTTCAGGACGAAACGAGTGGCTTTACGGCGTTCATTTGCTGGACGTTTCAGCCCAAACACACGGCCCTGCAACACATTCGCAAACACGGGGCCTACGATTACCTTAGGACCCTCGCCATCAGTCGCTTATACCTCGATAATTTCGCCAATATCCAGGCAAGCTGGGTGACCCAGGGAGCCTCCGTAGGCCAATTGTCATTGCGCTTTGGGGCTAACGATATGGGCAGTCTGATGATCGAGGAGAATGTCGTTGCGGCAGCGGGCACCCGTTTCCGAACATCTGAGGCGGAACTCAGAGAACTGATCACCCAGGCCGGTTACATACCCCGTCGCCGCAATGTCTTGTACGAACTTGTCGATTAGGCTGGAAAAAAGGACAACTAGCAGGAACGGATCCCATGTGACGGAAGAGTGAATGGAATAGTTCCCGACTGCTAAGGCCTGGCCTTTTATGAAACACTTGTGAGCTTGGTCGTGTCTGGATCACGCGATTGCGATTTGCCTTTTCCGCCCGATTTCCTAAAACGCTTCCGGGAGATAATTCCGCCACAAGATGTTCAGAAATACCTGGCAACTTTTAGGGCGGAACGGAGGGTCTCGTTTCGGCTGAATACGCTGAAAGTCACCCCTGAGGAACTTGAGCACGAGCTTCAAAGGTTGGGGATCTCATTCGAACGTGTCACATGGCTGCCGGAAGCCTACTTGGCCACACCGCAAAGCCGTGAATCGTTGGTCAACTGTCCGGCCTTTCTCGAGGGACGACTTTACCTGCAGGACTTGTCGAGCATGTTGGCGGTTCATGTTCTTGATCCCCAACCGGGAGAAGAGATCCTCGATCTGGCCGCCGCTCCTGGCGGGAAGACGTGTCATATGGCAGCCCGAATGAACAATCAAGGACGCATTGCGGCGGTAGAGGCCATTCCCCAAAGACTCTACAAACTTGTGGCAAATTTGCAACGGGCAGGCGTTACGATTGCCAAGACGTACCTAACGGATGGCCGCACGGTGGGCAAGAAAACGCCGGACCGGTTCGACCGCGTCTTGCTTGATGCCCCTTGCTCTTCAGAAGCCCGGTTTGACGCCTGCGACCCAGCAAGTTGGAGACACTGGAACCTGCGCAAAATCGCGGAGTGTAGCCGTAAGCAAAAGGGGTTACTCCATTCGGCCCTGCAAGCCGTCCGTCCAGGTGGAGTGGTTCTTTACTGCACGTGCTCTTTTGCACCGGAAGAAAACGAAGGTGTTATCGATCATGTCCTTAAACAATGGAAAGGGACTCTCGAGGTGGAACCGCTGGAGATTTCCCTTCCCAACGTGATGCCTGGCATAACGACGTGGCAGGGACGCGAATTTGATCCGTCCGTCCAACTTGCATGTCGTATCCTACCCACCGACGAGATGCATGGCTTCTTTCTCTGTCGGCTCCGAAAATTGACCGATGACACAAGTGATTATTCTTCCAAAAAAACAAAGATCGCGTCGTCTTCGCAACCGTAAGTCGTATTGAAACCGTCGCGGGTGAAACCCGCGAATGGCCTAAGAGACATTTTGATAAGGCGTCACAACCGGCAAAGCAGTCCCCCTGTTTGTGTTGCAAGATGCACATGATAATCGAATTGCCAAGATTGCGAGGCCCCGATTGTTAATCCCAACAATTATCACAATGGTAGGGGCAATTCATGAATTGCCCCTACTCCTCTCGGATAATTGGCCACCCGATCTCGTTGAAGTGTTATTCGACTCATCAAGAAGGCCCCCCGATGGCATTCCGGATCCGTCTCCATCTATTTGGACACTTGCGGACAATGGGAGCTTTGAATTACCGTTGAGTAAGATTGTCATGTAGTCGAGCAGGCAACAATTTCGGCGGCAAAGGCGCGAACGAATTGGAACCTTAACGGGTCATGTCGCAATCGGTCCGAGATACCACAGCTGTTGCACCCTCTCCGGGACGGGCGAATTTGGCCTGGATATTCGGGTATTCGTTTTGGCTTTTTTCGGTCCTGGGGCTACTGGAACACCCTGAGCGAGGCCGCCGTAGCCTGGCGGGGAGCGCAATACTCCCATGGCCTGATCATCCCTTTAGTTGCTGTCCTACTCCTCTGGCTACGGAGATTCGGAGGAACCTTCGACTGGCAGCCGCGGACAGCCACGGAGAGGTGGCGATTGGCTCTGGTGTTCGGGTTCCTTATCTTGTCCTGGGTCTTTTACGTCATCTCGGAGAGTCTTGCTCAACGCTCGTCGCCGGACGAACTGGTTTCCATGGTTGCCGCCTCGGGTTTGGTGTTGATTGCAGCCCTGTTTTACGCCACCGGCTTGATTGTCTGGGCGGCATCCGCGGCCCATAGCTGGCTCCTTTCTTCTTCTGAGAAGGAAGAACGCAATCAAGTTGAACAGGAAACCAGACAACTCCGGAACCGTCCACCGGATGAAGAACTTCCGACCGCAGCTCAGGTCCTCATGCTTGGTGGCCGATATGGAGGCCTGATCATCCTGATTTCAGCCGTGGCTTTGCGACTGACGTTCGCTTACATGGGCCTGGATGTGCCGGAGATGTGGACATTTCCTCTGGCTGTGATGGGCGTCACGGTTTCAGCATTGGGCTGGAAATCGGGACGCTGGTGTTGGCCAGCGGCGGTCGTTCTGGTATTCGCTTTTCCTTTGCCATTTACCGTCGAACGTGAGTTACTCGTTCCGCTCCAGGGACTCGCGGCCCAAGGCGGGGCTTACCTGCTCCAAAGTCTGGGGCTTGAGGCCTCGACCGAAGGCGCCCATTTTATTCGATTGGGCGAATTCCAATTGGGAGTCGTGGAACAGTGCAGCGGCCTCCGAATGACCACAGTTTTCGCCGCTTTGGTGTTCGTCTATGTCGTCGTTGTACCCATGCCCAAGTGGCAGATCCCCATTCTTCTCCTGAGTGCGATTCCCATCGCCCTTTTGGTTAATATCCTCCGCATCACGGTTACAGGAAGTCTTTACGCTTACGGAAATCGAGAACTGGCCCAGCATGTATTTCACGATTGGGCGGGATATCTTATGCCACTCGCAGCTGTCGTGCTGTTACTGTTACTGAGGTTGTTGCTGGACAGCTTGTTTGTAACAATTGAAGAACAGGACCTCCCACTCGCCCAGCGAGTCACGCCTGCAAAAGGTGACGGGGCATAATTTCCTCTTACCGGCTCCGTAATCGGGAATAGAAAACTCGGCCTTAGCTCCAATAGCCCACGTCGCGAACGATAATAATGCCAGCCATAGTTGACATTTTTGCGCAAGAACTCAACAATTGAACACCGTCCCACGTAAGACGAAGATGACCATTTCGGCTAAGGAGTGTCGGTTAACCCCTTGGTTCTTTCATCACGGATAATTCCATGAACTCCCCAGAGACTATAGTGGCAAGACTCTCTCCCGAACTTAAGAAAAAGACGGAACAGCTCCTTGAGTTGTTCCGGAGTTTCGGTTCATGCGTGGTTGCTTTTTCGGGTGGGTTGGACAGCACAGTGGTTGCCAAGGCAGCTCGGCTAGCCCTGGGGGATGCCGCAATTGCCGTTACGGGCGTCAGCGCAAGCATTGCGAGTAGTGAACTTGAAGAATGTCGAAGCCTCGCCAAACTCATCGGCATCCGCCACGAATTGATTCAAACTGAGGAGTTGGCAAATCCGTTGTACCAACGAAACCTCGGGGACCGCTGTTACTTTTGCAAGAGCGAACTTTTCGACAAATTGGGGGACCTGGCTAGCCGATTCCAGGTAGCTGTGGTGGTTGATGGGGCCAATAGCGATGATCATAGCGACCATCGTCCAGGGCAAGTGGCTGCACGAGAAAAAAATGTCCGCAGTCCTCTGGCTGAATGTCAGTTCACAAAAAAAGAGATCCGAGAACTCGCCCGATTCTGGGGATTACCCAACTGGGACAAGCCAGCTTCGCCGTGTCTGAGCAGCCGGATTGCGTATGGGGAGGAGGTCACCCCACAACGTTTGGCCATGATTGAAAAAGCGGAAAACTTCCTGCGTGACAGCGGTTTTCGGTTGCTCCGTGTTCGCTATCATCGTGGAGACCTTGCGCGAATCGAGGTCCCCCTGGAAGACCTTCCCCGGCTCATTCAACCCGACTTTCGACAAAAGCTGGTCGATCTGTTTGCGGAATTGGGGTTCAAGTTTATCACCGTGGATCTAAATGGATTTCGTTCAGGAAGTCTCAATGATCTGTTGCCCACCGAGACGCTCCAGAAGTTCAAGCGATTCTGAACCCACAGCCAGTTTCGCCTCTGATTGTTCCCCAAAACGTCCAAAGCTGGAAAATGGCGATCGGGCCGAACAAAAGTCTTTTCTCTCCCGGAAGAAATTCAAGTAGATGCTGCTACTGCCGCGCGTAGGGTGGAGGCGATTGCAGGCGATTGTCGGGGGGGAAGACCGGCCCAAGTGTCCCACCCTGAGTCATGTTCCAATTGGGTTGCGAGGGAAACTCAGAAGGGGAGATTGCTTGGCCCGTTGCGGGGGCAGCGGATGGATCGCTTCCACTCGTTGCCGTGGACGTTTTTTCGGCCCCTCCTGTCAATTCTCCCTGGTTCGACTTCGAGGCCGGATCTTCGATGTAGTAGGCCTCTTCCACCAGTCGGGCCGGCTCCTTCGCCTCTTGCAAATCGACAAGCGGAACGCTGATCGGCAGTTCATCCCCTGCAAGGCGTGTGCCCTCATAAATCGAACCACGTTGGAACGGACCGGCGCCGAAGAACCACACATCCTGGGCATCGCTCTTGGCCAGCACGGTTCCCGACTGCCACAACGGTCGCCCGGTTTCCCGGTTGTAAGCAAAAAGGAGGATCTTCGTCACAGCAGTCTGTTTGGTCCGTTTGATCAAAGGAATTTCCGGGAAACTTGAAGGCAGTCCTGCCGTGGCAATTGTGGAGGGTAAATTCATTTGCGGAACGCCCACGAGCATGCTGTGCATATCCGTCCCCACAGCCCCGGAGCGGACTTCCACGATGTAATCCGCTTCTTCGCGTTTCTGCTTCAGGATCGCACCATGGGCTAGGAGTTGCTGCCGAAGTGAACTGACTAAGTACGCGGAGTCCACGACGTCCTTGAGATACGTGTCATCCAGATACACGTTCTTCCCCGTGAGAGCGCGAAAATCCAGCCGGGAGACGGCCTGATCCATGGAATCGGAGATCAGCAGTTGCTCGGTAGCCGTCCGCTTAGTCTCCGTCCATTTGGTTGTTCCGCACCCCCCTAATAGGCTGAGCGTTATGGACCCGATGATGAGAACGACCAGGCCGTCGAACTCCCAGGGAAGTCTTCGGACAAACCAAGCCATCATGAGCATTCCATGCCAAGATTCCAGCGTTGTTCAACGGTCAAAAGCCCAGCCGGCGCCGCGGTCCGTGCAGCGTCAGCCGGGGGAGTATAACCAAATGGCCGTCATGGGAAAAGGCAGTTTATTCCAAATGGGATAAGACCGTGCATATTTGTTGACGAAACATAGGCGCGCTCGCTGCTGTGTCAATAAGGTTGCCTATATTCCTCTTTTTCGCAGGTTGAACTCCCAAGATCTGGGAAACCAAATCGTCGAGTACAGCGATTCATTGCAGCTTTAATTGGCAGTTCATGAATTGCCCTTACCAACCGGTTGCGTTCCCCGCCCAAGGTAACACCCGGAGGGGCACCCCAGTGGTTGCCCGTATTACACTCGTGCAAACGCGAAGTTGAATCCCAAACTTCAAAATGCCGCCGCGCACGTATTTTATCGTCGTAGCCTTCCCCAAGACGGTGGGGCACACAACGCCCTAGGAAGTCCAAAGTAAACCATTGCTTTACGGAGCCGTCTGTTGTTTGATGAGCCAACGCACTTCAGGCCGGTACACTGGCACCTTCGATACTTGAGGACGGCAAGATGTTTGCATTGTTTATTATCACCCGCGTGCCGTTTCTTGGATGCGATACTTACGGCAAGTTGACAACCCTACTGGGGCTTGCTATCCTAACTGTCGAAAGTTATCGCGCCAGTGATTTAAGCGCGTTCGTCTCCCCACCCGCAGTTGCCCTCCGTGTTCGGGGACATCGAGATGTATTGCATGACCCCACCGTTGCTGGAAGTTCGTCAACACAAATTAGCGCGGGGGGTGCTTCTGTTGTTCCCAACGCATCGTTGTCTCTACAGCTTTGACCAGTATCCTTCCCATATTGAGCTTAAGAGTGTTGGCCAATTTCGGTGGGGATGCCCCAACAGCCAAATCGCTTGACCAAGAAGGTGCCCGTCCATGAAAAAGGCTGCAATCGTTGTCTTCTGCGTCGGTATTCTCTGGAGCAGTTTAGGAATTGCGGCAGATCCCGCCACCATTTTCGAAAGTCCAACACCGCCACAACCCACTGGCGAGCTGGACAAGATTGTGTTTGCGAAGTTGAAGTCGCTGGGTATCGAGCCGGTTTTGTGCTCAGACGCCGTTTTCATTCGGCGGGCGTTCCTGGACATGACAGGGACGATTCCCACAGCAGCTGAGGTGCGCGAATTCCTTGATGACCAAAGCCCTAATAAACGCGCCCAACTCGTTGATCGCTTGATGGACCGAAAGGAGTTTCTCGATTACTGGTCCATGAAATGGGGCGATGCCTTACGGATTAAGGCGGAAATCCCGGTGAATCTCTGGCCCAACGGCGCGAGGGCATTCCATCGCTTTATGTGGGCATCACTGGCCTCCAATAAACGGTATGATCAGCTTGTCCGGGAAATGTTGACGGCCAGCGGGAGCAACTTCAAGGACGGAGCGGTCAACTTCTATCGGGCTGTGCAAGATCGCAGTCCGACCGGAATTGCGTCAGCGGTGGCGCTCACCCTTATGGGCGTTCGCACCGACCGTTGGCCCAAAGAACGTTTGGACGGAATGGCGGTTTTCTTTTCTCAAATTGCCTATAAGCCGACCAGCGAATGGAAAGAACAGGTTGTCTTTTGGGATCCGTGGGGACTTCGACTGGTTCCAACCAATTTTGTTTTAGGACGAGAGACACCCGGGACGGTTCGTCCCAAGTCTGAAGATCCCATCGTGTCGCCCACCCCGCCTGAAATTAGTCAAGAACCCCTCGTGGGTGTCTTTCCGGACGGCACAAAAGTGACGATTCCACCAGACCGTGATCCACGGGAGGTTTTTGCTGAGTGGCTTATTCGGCCAGAAAACCCCTGGTTCACTCGTTGCATTGTGAATCGAGTTTGGGCCTGGATCATGGGACGGGGTATTATCCACGAGCCAGATGATATTCGTGACGATAACCCGCCCAGCAATCCAGAACTCTTGGCTTACCTGGAAAAGGAGATGATCCAGAGCGGATATGACCTGAGGCACCTTTATCGACTCATTCTCACGTCGCAAACGTATCAACTCTCGTCAATCCCACGGAAGCCATCTCCCGAAGCGGAAGCAAACTTCGCGTATTATGTGCCGCGCAGACTCGACGCGGAAATCCTGATTGATGCCCTGAACAAGATTACAGGTGCGAGTGACCTTTACACAAGTGCCATTCCCGAACCATACACATACATTCCGCGGGATGTAACGGCGGTGTCCCTTGCCGACGGAAGCGTGATTAGCCCGTTCCTGACCCTTTTTGGGAGGTCTTCCCGTTCGACAGGGGCTTTCAACGAACGGTCAAACAAGCCCACACCCTCGCAGTGGCTCCATATGCTGAACTCGAGCCACGTTTATACCAAGCTTTCGACCGGGCCTACACTGGCGGAACTTTTCCGCTCGGGACGTCCGGTCCCTGAGCTGATCGAAGAGCTATACCTGACTGTTCTGTCGCGCCGTCCTTCAGAAGAAGAGATGGCGGCTGCACGTGAGTACATTGAGAAATCAAAATCCAGAGGCGAAGCAGCAATCGACCTGGTTTGGGCTTTGATTAATTCTGAAGAATTCCTATACAGGCATTGAGGCTCAGAGGGAGGATGTGACTATGAGCGCTACAAACAACACGAACAATTCCGCAATGTCTCGGCGGGAAGTCCTTCGACAAGGGCTATATGGCGCAGGAGGAGTTTTGCTTGGCCAGTCCCTGCTTTCCAGGGTCAAGGCCGAAGAGTCAGCCCAGCCACCGGCTCCTCCAAAAATTGAGCCTAAGGCCAAGTCTGTCATTCAGATCTTTCTCTGGGGGGGAATGTCGCACAATGACACGTGGGACCCAAAGCCAAAATCCGGTAGGGATTATCTGGGTGAATTCACAGAGGTCATTGACACGACCGTACCGGGAATCCAATTGAGTTTCCTTTTCCCCAAATTGGCTCGCCAGGCGGATAAATTCTCCCTTATCCGCAGCATGACCCATCGAAATAATGGGCACGAGACGGCAGCGTACATTATGCAGACAGGGCACCTGCCAGGAGAGCGACTGGCCTACCCCAGCGTTGGAGCTGTGTTTGCCTACTTTAAAGGAAAAGAATACAAAGGGATTATTCCGCCCTACGTGGTTCTGACTCGTTCTCCTGGGCGATTTTCCGAGGAGGGCTTTTTGGGACCGAACTTCAAGTCATTTGCAACCGGCGGTGATCCCAATGCGGCCCGGTTTGAGGTTGAAGGTGTCGTCGCCCGGGGTATCACAGACGATCGTCAGAAAGCTCGCCGTGAACTCCTCGACAAGCTGAACACCTTCGGCCGTCTTGTGGTGGACCATCCCGAAATCGCCCTGGCAGAGGAAAGCAAGAAGACCGCCTATGAATTGATCTTGGGACCCGGGCGAGATGTTTTCGATTTGAATAAAGAAGACGCGAAGTTGCGCGACGCTTATGGACGGCATACCTTTGGTCAGTGCTGTCTCGTGGCGCGGCGGCTTGTGGAGGCCGGTGTTCCCTATATCGTGATAAACTATCCCGGCGGATGGGACACTCATAGTAACCACTTTGCCACCATGCGGCGACAGTGTCCACAACTCGACGAAGGCCTGGCCATGTTGCTCCAGGACCTGCACGATCGCGGGCTGCTGGAATCAACACTGGTTTGGTGCACGGGTGAGTTCGGAAGAACTCCCAAGGTCGATTGGCAACCGCCCTGGAATGGTGGACGGAACCATTATGGAAATGTCTTTACCGTTTTGGTTGCCGGTGGGGGCTTTAAGGGCGGGCGCGTCGTGGGGGCCTCAGATGAAGTCGCTGCCGAGGTCGCCGAACGGCCCGTGTATCCGGTTGATCTCCTGGGCAGCATCTACGCGCTGGCAGGAATCGACTACACGGCAATGCTGCCCCATCCTGAAGGTTTGGAAGCCCGGGTGTTGCCAGAGCCAAGCGACCGCGTCAAGTCAAACGGATTGCTTACCGAAATCATGTAGTCCATATCGAAAGGCAGCCCCTTTCGCATGGATTGAACCGCGGACATTCCGCCCCAGGTTGGATAACTCTGGGATTATCGAATCCAGGAAAGCAGCAGTGCTCTCGTGCATTGATGTAAGACGGAGAAGGGAACCCATTCTATGAAGAGATATTGTCCTGCCCTCTTGGTAGCCATGGTTGTCTTGATGCTGGGCACCACAGCGTTTGGTCAAGCCTACATCGGATTTGTTTACCCGGCCGGCGCGCAGCAGGGAACAACCACTCAGATTCGCTTGGGTGGACAACGACTCGACGGTGTGGAGGGCGCCATTGTCTCGGGCACGGGAGTCCAAGCCAAACTGGTCGAGTATCGCTGGTTCCTCGACAACCAGCAGGTGGCTGTTATGCGCGAACAGCTTCAGCAACTTCAGAATATGGCGAAAGAAAAGGAAAAGAAAGGCGAGGCCGTGGACGATGCCAGCCGGCAATTGATGGAACGAATTCAACAGCGAATCGACGAATGGGAGAACTTTCCCGCAAATCGGGCTATCGTTAATCTGGCGATCGTGGAGGTAACCGTGGCCCCGGACGCTGAACCCGGACCGCGCGAGATTCGTTTGGTCACCAGGCAGGGTGTGAGCAACCCTCTTCCATTCTACGTGAGTCAGTTCCCCGAGGTCGCACGAAAGCCCATCAAGGCGTGCCAGCTTCCTGTTCTGGGTAACGAACAGGCCGCCGAACGGCGACGCCCTCCTGAGGAGAAAGAGGTCAAGGTCAGCATTCCTTGTGTCGTTAATGGGCAGGTGGCGCCTGGTTTTGTCAACGCTTACCGTTTTGAAGCCCGCAAAGGCCAGCGACTTGTCATCAAAGCGTACACACGTGACTTGGTGCCCTACTTGGCGGACGCAGTTCCGGGCTGGTTCCAGTCGGTGCTGACACTCTGTGACGCCCAGGGGCGAGAGGTCGCTTTCAGCGACAGTTTTCGTTTTCATCCTGATCCCGTGATTTACTACGAGGTGCCACAGGATGGGGAATATGTGCTCACAATCTCAGATGCCCTATTCCGCGGACGAGAAGACTTCGTCTATAGGATCTCCATCGCCGAGTCTCCGTTTATCACGAGCATTTTCCCATTGGGACGTCGGGTTGGTGAATCTGTTTCCCCGGAGTTGAAAGGCTGGAATACAGAAGGGGCTGAGCTGAAGCTCCCCCCGGCGGATGCCGCGCCCGGTGTTTACTACGTAACCGTGTCGAAGAACGGGATCGTGTCCAATCAAGTTCCTTTTGCCGTGGATACCCTGCCGGAGGCTTTGGAGAAAGAACCTAACAATAATCCAAACGAGGCGCAGAAGGTTTCGCTGCCGCTGATCGTTAATGGCCGGATCGATCAGCCAGGTGACTTTGATGTGTTTTGTATCGAGGCCAAAGCCGGCCAAACCCTTGTTGCAGAAGTGACAGCTCGACGGCTTGGCTCGCCCCTGGATTCCGTGTTGAGGATCACAGATGCCAGCGGCAAGGCACTGGCTCTGAATGACGATTATGAGGATCCAGGCATGGGCCAGCTGACATATCATGCGGACTCATACATCATGATTCCCCTTCCCGCCGACGGTCAGTACTACGTCTATCTCGGTGATACCACACGGAAAGGGGGGGCCGAGTACGCATACCGGTTACGACTCAGCGAACCACGACCGGATTTCGCTCTCCGGGCTGTCCCCTCTGCTGTCGCAGTCCGTGGCGAAAGTACAGGTGCAATCCGAGTTTATGCGATTCGCAAAGACGGCTTTGCAGGCGATATTCAGGTCTCCCTGAAAGAACCACCAGAGGGATTCGCCAATGCGCCGGTCGTTCTCCGAGGAAACCAAGAAATGGTTCAGTTGGGTATCAAAACAACGCTGAAAGATTCAGGGGGAGCAGTGGCCCTGCGGGTGGAAGGACGGGCTAAGGTCGGCGATCAGGAAATCGTGCACGAGGCCGTCCCCGCCGAGGACAAAATGCAGGCCTTTTTCTGGCGACATCTATTCCCTGTGTCTGACCTGAGGGTCCGTGTTTATGATCCTAACTACCAACCCCAACCGGCACGAACGCCGCCGCAGGTGCCGCCTGAAATGATTGAAGCAGCGCGTAAAGCCGCTCAAGAGGCCGGCCGAGCCAAATTCAGTAAGGCTCAGGTCGCTGGCCGCATCCGAATGCTCAATACGCTCTATGAAAACGGGTTGCTCACCGACGATTTCTATCTCGTCAAGATGGCAGAATGTGCCGTCGCCGAAGAGTGACATCTTGACCGGACATGAATTGATATCGCAATCGGAGCGCCCGCGATAAGACTCCGCTTGTCAATACGGTCAGGTTCCCCAGTGATGGGGGCAATTCATGAATTGCCCCCTACGGTTTTCCCTCAACGGTTGTTCCCATCTCCTTGCGGAGAGATTTGGACGCGAAAGGACCTGTTCCGGCTCAGGTGTTTCACCGTCCTAACGTTTCAAAATGACGAAGACAGGAAAATGATCCGACGGAGTTCGGCCATCGCGGGATGTGCGATCGATCCCGGCCTTGATGATCTGCCAATCCCGTGAACAGCCAATCCAGTCGATTCGAGCGCCCTTAGTATTGTCTGCCCGAAACCTGGAGAATGTTCCTTCTTCCGAACCCCGCTCGGGATAGAAAACCCGAAAACTATCAACAATCGGCGATGGGTTTCCATCGGCGTCACCGAAAAGTAGCTGATAGGGCTGGCTTCCTTCGGCTGCGTTGAAATCTCCTGTGACGATCAACGAGCATCCTTTCCCCATTTCAATCAGTCTTTTTCGCAAGAGCCGTGCTGATTCCTGACGTGCCTGTTCACCACGATGGTCGAAGTGGGTATTCATCCACAAGATTGGCCCAGCATCAGGCTGCTCCCGGTCCCGAAACTTGATCCAGGTGACCATCCGCGGCAACGAACTATCCCAGCTTTTGCTGCCGGGGACTTCGGGGGTCGTGCTGAGCCAGAAATGGCCAGATTCCAGCACATCAAACCGTGACTTACGCCAGTAGATGGCCATGATTTCACCTTGTTCCTTTCCATCCTCACGGCCAATTCCCAGAACTGAATAACCGGGCAACTTTTCCGCTAGGTAATCTCGTTGAAAAGCCAATGTCTCTTGGGTGCCAAGCAAATCCGGTTGAAAAGCAAGAATTGTCTCGACGAGAAAATCCTTTCGCCGATCCCAGTGGTTCTCGCCGTCCGGTGCGGTACCGTAACGGATATTAAAACTCATGACCCGCAATTCCGGTCCATCGGCAAGGACTACCGATCGACCCAACGGAAGCATACTCCAAATCACCAAAGCGAAGACAAACGCCAAACAACAACACCTTTTCATCGTTCGCGCTCCAGGGCATGAAATACGACCGGTTCTCAGGTATCACCTTCCGCAAGACAACGTTGCATTATACTTCCCGCACCTTCTCAGACGAGAGCATAACATGTTTGTTGAAGCCTTTGTAGGACCATTTCCGAATCGCAACACAAGCTCACTTAGTGGTGCTTGCCTTCACTCATCGTTTTCCCAGTGGCAGGAACAATTCGTGAATCACCCCTGTGTTTCTCGGACAACCGGCGGTCCCATGGCTTGATGATACCACTTTACAAAGCAAACGACGATCTTTCCTGAAATCCAAGTTGGCATACCTTATGTCTGCTGCCGAGAAAAACACGCACTGTGGATGAATGACGCACCCTGTCACTTCTCATCCTGCACGCCGATGTCAATGTTCCAGAGTGAATGCTTCCGACACTCTCTTGTTTGTTCCGAAAAACATGAGATAAACGATATGTTCCAACGTTATTCGAGGCGTATCTACCTCAATTTCAAAGTTGGCATCTCGGTTGTGAAATTGTATCGCTGTATTCAGTGAGGCAAGCATGACACAATGCCTGTTCTTCGTCGATAAACCGCAGGTCGGTGCCTGGAATATGGCAATGGATGAGTTCTGCGCGCTGTGCGCCGAGAAAGAAAACCTCCCCATTCTCCGGCTTTGCCGCTGGGAAACGCCATTTCTTTCACTGGGGTATTTTCAGCGTTACCAGGACTATGAAGAACATAGCCTCAGCGGAATGTTTCCCGTGGTTCGCCGCCCCAGCGGCGGAGGCGCTATTCTTCATTATCGCGAATGGACATACAGCATCAGTCTTCCCAGCGGTTATCTTCCTTCTGGCGATCGGCTTTGGCTCTACCGCACGGCTCACCAAACGCTTGCGACATGGATCGAATCACTCGGATTGGAACCCGAAATCATTGCGGAGAGTCCGCCACCATGCGCGAAAAACAAAGAGTCCTGCCCATTTCTCTGTTTTGAACGCCGAGCGGTTGGTGACGTCGTGGTTTGCGCTGCCAGCGATTCGGATTTCAATCGGCATTGCGGGAAAGGTACGACTTCAAAGCCCAAGGTCGTGGGAAGCGCACAACGACGGTATCGGAATGCCATCCTTCAACATGGCAGTGTCTTGATGGCTCAGACGCCACTTGGCCCAGAATTGCCTGGGATATTGGAATTGCTGGCCGATGCGGGGATCAAAGTCAAATATCCAGAATTACTCGATAGCTTCTTGTCCCGCTGGCCCACAATCCTGGCTCAAACCCTTGGCTGGGAACTCATCCCGTGGATTCCCCCAGTCGGTGAGACATCTGAATTCGCTCAGCTATGCGCAAAATTCGTGTCTCGCGAGTGGACACACAAAAGCAGCTCATGATCAGCCCGGGCGCTGCCCACGGTTGTTGAAGCTCCTACAAGTCTCAGTCATTCACACTGCGCGATTCTTGTAAGGAAACCGAAATGCCGGTTGCGGGAAAACGGCAGGGGCAATTCATGTTGCCCCTGCCAACCGACACATGACCCTTTTTTTTCCAATCTGAATCTGGATGCTCACACCGAGTCAGTCAAGCGAAACTCGGTCTTCCCCCTGCGAATTGACCGTCTTGATTCGTTCGCCGTCAATGACGATTTGGTAGGAGATGCCAGCCTGTCCCTGAATCACAGCCTCGCTTCCTACGATTTTGACAGGAAACGGTGCGACCACACGATGCTTTTCACCCACTGCAACGGCCAACCGGTGAGGTTGACCTTTCACAGCCAAACGGAGCAGAACAAGGGCGCAGGGGTTAATGAAAGGTCCTTGCCTTCGTTGGTAACGAAGATGAAACGAATCGGGCAACAGACCTGCGTAGTCACCCTCTTCTCGTGGAACCTGCATTTGCTCTCCCGAAATCAGGATGCCTTCGGCCAGGTGCCGCCAATCCAACGTCTGATCATAAGGCGCAAGCTCTGTCAATGCGTAGGCATAAACCAAACCACACCATTGCACAGGGAGTCCTATCCAGTTCGGGGCACGCCAGTTTGTCGCTCCATAGACAGGAATTGTTGCGTAAAGCATTACGGGGTATTCCCCCCAGAGATAAACGAACGGAATCCCGCTCAACGCCCAGCGGCGGGCTTCATCAAGGTAATCCTGGCGGCCCGTCAACTCATATCCGCGAACATAGGCTGAGACAAGATGAGCCGACGCCAGAATGTCGGGCGTATGGAGGGAAAGCTCCCAAGTTTGGGCACCACGCGGGACACGGAATCGCTTCATGTAATCCAGTGTTTTTAACCCAGCCTCAAGGGCTTGCCTGTCTCCCGTCAGTCTCGCATATTCCAACAGGATCGCAGCCGGACGCGCACAATAGCCGCTGGCTGTGTCCTCGTAGTGCCCCTTCTGGTACTGACCGCGATAACGGAATGAACCATCAGGTTGTTGTTGATTCATGAGACCCCTGACCTGATTCCGCCAGTGCTCGAGCCAATCTTCCACACGCCACATCAGAAACCAGGCACTATCATCAGACAGATGCCCACCCCCCGGGACAAGATTTGGCACTTCCGGTAATTTGCCCGAGAGCCGCCATATGGTGGATACCATATCGACGTGGAATCGACGGACCCAATTTGGCTCCACACAGTGCCCCCAGCCCTGGTCATTGTGGATCGGACCGTCGGTGAGCGCCCACAAGCATAACTGGAATTGTTCTGCATCACTTCGTGGTGGTTCAGGAAGCGGGGGAAGCTCATGCCGTTTTGTTGCCCAGAGAATAACATCTTCAATTCGGTCCTTTGCCACACGCACGCGAGCCTCGATTTTTCGCCCACGGAGGGACATCCGGTGTTCCGCCGTGCCATCAAACACGTTTGGTGTTGCGTACACAGGTTGTAGTCCCATGTCGTTCCACGTCAAGCCAACTGAGGCCTGGTCTGTAGCAAAAGCCATCAATGGCATAGTCACTTTCAATCGGTCAGGGGCATAGCGAATGTGTTCTTCGGTTTCGATGTCCAGCGTTGAAGAACTCCTTTCACCTTTGCCCAGATACTCCAGCCCGGCAAACACCCCTTGCTCCAGCGGACCAAATGCCCGCACGACTGGGCCTTCGATTTCCTGGACCTCGCCGGTTGCTTCCAGTGTCAAGGCAACTTCACCCTTATCCCAAATCACGTGTCCCTGAACGCCATTTCCTTTGAGCCGAACACCATAAGAGATTGGACTGGCTTCCAATTCTGGAATCTTTGAAATCACATCCGGCGCAGTATGGTCAGCCGGTGCTGCGATCGGGGCCAGGACAACCAGTGTTGCGTTTCCGCGACGAATCCGCAAAACGTTCGCCTTGGGAGCCACCTCCACAGTCATTCCCTGATCATCACCCTGCGACATAGTCATCCACTCTGCTGGTGCGTCATCGTGGTACACAACCACCCGATGTTCCAGTCCACCAGCGAATTCGGGAAGACGAGCCTCCAGGGTGACAATCTCCAGCAGACGTCGGCCTTCAAGCTTCTTTACGACATCGGTGTTTGCCCCAGCAGATACGACAAGGGATTCCCCACCTATTTGCACTTTAACCGCAGCGTTGCTCTCGTTTCTCAAGCGGAATCGCACTTGATCGTTAGTCGTCTCAACAGATTCGAGGGTGATGGGACATATCTCCAACTCCGTTAACTCAACATTTTCAATCTCGTAAGTTCCCGGGGCCGTACCTGGGTCAATTCGTAATCCACGAAGACCTCCGGGTGAGTTAATGCGAAACGTGTATGTATGCCACTGACCGTCGCTGTTTAGCGAAAAATGCCGAGCTTTGTCTTCACCCCAATTTGGTGACTGTTGACAAATCCAGTAGATGGCACCGCCACCATTTATCGTTGTCCGCAGGCGCACTTTAACATCGTATTGCTCTCCAGGAAGGTTCATCGGCTTGACAATGTACGGATCGCGGCCCGTGCTTGTGACCAACAAACGTCCATCTGTCACTGAAATCCGACACTGGCTGACCGCCTCAAACCCCTGGGCGTTTTCCGCAAACTTGAGCGTTATTGATTGCTTTGGCGTGACAATTCTGGGAAAGGGACCCGCAACCTGCTCCGCCAGGCCGGTCGCACATCCCGAGATCCCAAGCAACACAACGAGAAATACCGATCTCATGGCAGCCTCCTAGTGCACTCTAACGCTGAAAGGGCAACACGCATATGTTTGGCATCCCTTTTGGTAAACATGTTAAGATTTTGAAACAAGCCGGGGTCCAAAGAAAGTCAGGCGGTTTGAGAACTCTAACACACCTCACCACGAAAAAGCTCATCGCGGTGCAAATTTGGAAGATCAACCCGCCGTAATTTGTGAATTCCTGCAGAGATAGAGCCATTTTCGGTGTTTGGCGACACGATTCATGGCTTTTGGCATGGTACGTGCATGAACGAGAATCGCTAGACGTCTTCCCATCGATGGGACAAGGCATGCTTGTGCGGTCGGCCTGCGGTAGGCTGGCCAGAGAGTCTCTTGTGTCGGTTCCTCGTGTCTCTAGTATAAGGAGCGACAGCGTGAAGCGCGTGTTCTCTCGTATTTGGCGGGAGGATGAGGGTGTTTTGACCTTCGAATGGATCCTCCTCATCACAGTTCTGGTGATTGGCATCGTCGGCGGCCTGAGTGCAGTTCGTGATGCCGTCATCACCGAGTTGGGCGATGTCGTCGAAGCGATGATTTCGCTTGATCAGTCCTATTACATCGCCCATCCGTGGGACGTTCAGGTTCCTGATTGCGTCGTAGATGGCGCCTCCGATTCGTCGTACACCGATTCGGCTGGCATGGATCAGGGTCGCCTGGAGGCTCAAGATCTCGCTCAGGATCAGGGTGCCATCGACGAATGTGGCGATGACGCTGAAGATCCAACTCTCTGATCTGACCATCTGACGCTGCCTGACAACGTCTCGGCGTTCGTCATTTAGCAACTGCGTGGCTCCGCGGAATAAACGTCCGCGGAGCTTTTCTTTTGGATTTCATCGAGTGCAGGCACAAGCTGGCTTGGTCGTCAGCCAGACAATTCATGAGTTGTCTTGCTTTGAGAAACGCCCGCCGCTCTTGTTCACAGCTCTAAACTGGCATGAAATCTGCAACGACAACTCCAGCGATCTCAGGCACGCTATAGAACAAACAAACATGGCCAATTCCCGTCTAGTAATGTATCCCTGGTAACAGTGAGGGCCTTTCATGAAAGCTGCTTTCCCAAAACTTTTGCACACTCTTCAAGAGGAACGCGGTGTCCTGACCTTCGAATGGATCCTCTTAATCACCCTGATCGTCATCGGCATTGTGGGTGGGCTTTCGGCGGCACGAGATGCGATCATCAGCGAATTGGGCGACGTGGTGGGGGCTGTCGTGCACATTGATCAATCGTACACAGTCTCACCGGATGCCGCTGGTTGGGGAAACGAATTCTCTTACACCGACGAGTTGCCAGAGTGTGCCGGTGAGCAAAACCGTCCCACGACAGGCCGTCCCGATCAGGGGCCAGTTGGCGAGTGCTCCGATCAGTGACCGTCTTATGTTGTTCACATTCTGAAATACTAGAGCGTTGCCGGTTGCTTTTGAGAAACATGGGATAGGCGGTTCCGACCAGTGGCAACAGCATCCAGAATATCTCGCACGGAGACAAAGGATGAACAAGAGAGTCAGTCGATACAATGGCTCGCCTCGTTGTTCCCGACGTGGTTTAATGACGTTCGAGTGGATCGTCCTGATTACGCTTTTGGTCATTGGTATTGTCGGAGCGTATAGCGCCGTGAGGGACGGTGTCGTGGACGAATTGGGGGACACAGCCGCTGCGGTCCTTTCTGTGGATCAGTCCTTCCATACCGAGCCTCCGGAAAGGCTTCCCTGTGCCGGGAGCTGGGGAAGTTGGCAAGACGATGACGCCGGTACTCAACTGGAACGTGGTCGAAACCTCTGAAGGTACCGGACGCACAGGTTAGGTACGGCTATGGGATTTGTCGGCGCAGAGATTTGGGAATCCTGGCTACATGAGGATCGGGGCAACACGGTCTAACACTCATCACTGTCAAACCCCTTTTCACCAAAGTATTCGCAACATTGGACTCGTGAACATGGTTGTGGCGATCGAGGCTCTACCCCTTTTGGCCGTTGCTGCTGGGATCATTGCAGGGTTGGCTGCCATCAGGGATCTCCGGCAAAGGCGGATTCCCAATGTCATTACCGTTCCTGCCGCTCTGTTGGGATTGCTATTCCACACTTTTGCACCCATTGGCGAAGGATGGTGGTTTTCCCTAGCAGGCTTTGCCGTTGGCGCGGGTTTGCTTGTTCTTCCTTATCTTCTCGGTGGCGGTGGCATGGGCGACATTAAACTGCTCGCTGCATTGGGAGCCTGGCTCGGACCGTTTTGGATTCTGATCGCCTTTGCCGCGGGGACAATTGCAGGCGCAGTCTTAACACTTATCTGTCTCGTCAGCGGTCGTTCCCTGGAAGAACTCGTGGGAATCAATAGTGAATCCGTGGCTTTAGCCCAAAAAGTGGCTCAACCGAAGGCCATCAAAGCGCTGCCTTTTCACAGTAAAAAGGCTATGCCGTTTGCGGTTCCTCTGGCGATGGGAACATGGATCATGCTTGCGGTCCTGCTGATTCGGACAGTGTTTTAACACCAGGTCCTCTTCGGATACCGAGCACGACGTGAGATGAGCCAGGTTATCATGTCAGTACGTTGGCAACGCTGCGGAACGGGTAACCATGACAGCCGTGCTCGTATACGACACGTCAGCAAAGGAATCGGTATGTCCGTTGTTGGAGAAACCACAGGGGCAATTTATGAATTGCCCTCACCAGTGGGCGAATTATTCGCATTCGTCATCTGTGTGCTGGCAGAGTTCGCGCTCGTCACGATGAGGACTTATGCAACATGCAGCGTCTTGGAGTGAGTATTGTCACAACGCCCCGGGAAATAAAACCACCGAGTACTTCGGGATGTGGCACTTAATTTGCGTCACTTCCTCGAACATGTAACGGATCGGTTGGGAACAACAGCAGAACACGGCGAACACTGTAATCTGTTGTCAGAAATGTGCCCGACTGCAGCGATAATAACGGCTTTTTCAGCATGATGCACTGACAGATCAAAGTTGTCCTAAGAAAACACAACTTCTTTTCGTGTTGCTCTTTCGAAACAGAGGAGACGTTCATCAATGAAACGCATCAGTCCGGCAGGTGTCACCTTTATAGTGGGTGCAATCTTGGTTGGCTTGGCGGCAGCTTACGCCGTGCGACATCTCTCCCAATCAGCACCGGAGGAAGCCAAAACGAGTCCACGAAGGACGAGGACCATCGTGGTGGCCAAGTTCAACTTGCCTCAGTATGCAAGGATTACGGAAGATTACATTGACGAGGTTCAAGTTCCAGCGGACAAGGTTCCCGAGGGCGCTCTCACCCTTAAGTCGCGGGCATTGTATCGACTGGCGAAAGACACAATCTTGGCAGGCCAGCCCATTCGTGATCAGGACCTTTACGCGGTGGGTGAGGTTCCTCTTCTCTCCGAGCGTCTTCCCCCCGGCTATCGGGCCGTCACGCTTGCCGTCGATGCCAAAGCCGCGGTTAACGGCATGATTCAACCCGAGAGCTTGGTTGATATTACGTTGACAGTCAAGAATGAAAGGCCGGAGATTGGTGGTCTTGCGACACTCACGCTCCTCCGTCGTGTCCGTGTTCTTGCGACCAGTCGTAACCGATTTCCTGCCAGTGAAGACCGACCAGGAGATTTACGCAACATCACGGTCGCGGTCACGCCGGAACAGGCCAACAAGCTGATCCTCGCGGAAAAGTACGGCACGCTCAGTGTCGTGCTGTGCAGTAAGCTCGATGAGGAAACTGCTGAATCCGAACTTGAAGATATTACGGCTGCTGGTGGAAAAGTCACGGTGGTTCCCACCTCAAACGCGGCGGCGCCCACAACAGGGAGTGCCCTTTCGGAAGGCAATAACGACCTCGTCAACATCTATTCGCTCCTTGGAATATCCCCATTGGTTCCGGAGCCAATGCCCGAGAAGCTGATGACCAAGACAGCACAAATCTGGCGCGGTGGGAGTGTTGAAGAAGTCACATTTGTCGAATGGCAGATCCAGGAAGCCGAAAACGCCACTTTAGTGGCCGAAGGAAAGACGCCACGACCATTCACCCCCGGAACTCTGACAAGTTCGACAGGATCATCAAAGCCGTCTGAGCCAGCAGCGGAAGACTGCCCAGAGTGTGCGGCGAAACGCGCGAAAGAAGCGGCGGCTCACTCTCTCGGTGAGAAGCCCACTCCAGCACCAGCGCCCCAGCTGGCCCCGCGAAATGACCAAGCCAATCAGCGGCCTGTCGGCTATGGCCGCGTTGTGACCGTGCCCATGCAGGCTCAGCTTGCCAATTGATGAGTCGCTCGCAAAGCGCGTTATGTCATGACGTTGTTCCTTTGACGAAAGACGGTGTGAACAAGTGATTGAAAGCAGTCGTCCCATACAATCTCTTTTCGAGTCGTGGGAAATCAAGCAATGATGAGTTTTCTCTATCGTCAAACCGATAACGGCGGGAACGGGCGGAAAGAAACCGCAACCGAAACCTCGTCACATGAGACATGGGAAACCGAGTTCCAGAAACTCAAAACAGGGCTTCATCGAGAGATCATCGAATCACTCGATCTCTCCCGACTGGCCAAGATGGACGAAGCCCAGCTCCGCCGTCATATCCGAAACTTGACGGAGGCTGTCTTACGTCGTCGCTCGGACTTGCTCGGGAACATCGACGAAGAACAGCTCATTAACGAATTGATGGCCGAGTCGTTCGGCCTCGGACCTTTGGAACCGTACATGCAGGATCCGGATGTCACGGATATCCTCGTCAATGGTCCTTTTGAAGTCTATGTCGAACGTTGTGGAAAGCTTCAGGCGACCAACACGGTCTTCGCTGATGAAGAACACCTTTTGCAGATCATCCAGCGGGTCGTATCCCGAGTGGGACGTCGGATCGACGAACAAAACCCCATGGTCGATGCCCGATTGCCTGATGGGTCCCGCGTCAATGCAGTGATTCGACCTCTTGCCCTGAACGGCCCGGTTCTTTCCATCCGACGTTTCGGGCATGAACGTCTCAAGATGATGGACCTCATCGCTTTTGGTTCCATCTGTCACGAAATGGTGGAATTGTTGCAGGCAGCCGTGGAGGGGCGGATTAACATCCTCATCAGTGGTGGCGCTGGCTCAGGAAAGACGACACTCCTGAACAATCTCTCAGCATTCATTCCAGAGGACGAACGGCTGGTTACAATCGAGGATTCAGCGGAACTTAAATTGCAGCGAAAACACGTGGTCAGCCTCGAAACGCGCATCGCAAATGCCGAAGGCCGGGGCGAAGTGACGCCGCGAGACCTGGTCCGAAATGCCCTCCGCATGCGTCCTGACCGAATCATCTTGGGCGAAGTTCGTGGCGCTGAAGCGTTGGACATGCTTCAGGCTATGAACACAGGTCACGAAGGTTCGTTGACGACGATTCATGCGAACGATACGCGGGACGCCCTTTCCCGTTTGGAAGTCATGGTGAGCATGGCGGGATTTGAGCTTCCCGTGGGCGTTATCCGCCGGTACATAGGCTCCGCAATCACGCTCATCGTTCACCTGGCACGGTTGAAGGGTGGCATACGCCGGGTGATGCGGGTCTCAGAGATCACGGGCTTCAACGATGGGGACTATCAGTTGCAGGAGTTGTTTGGCTTCCGCCAGGAAGGTGTTGACAACGCCGGTCGGGCCAAAGGCAGTTTCTACGCCACCGGTAATGTTCCCCGATTCCTGAAGCGTCTCGAGGAACAAGGGATTACCGTCCGGGAATCGCTCTTCGAAAAACGCATCTTATCTCCCGCAGTTTCGCCCATCGAATAGGAGGTCTCATCCCATGGCGTGGATTATTTGGCTTTATCCCGTCCTCACGTTTACAGCCGTGAGCAGCGTACTTCTGCTGGTTGTCCTGACCATCCTGGGGCGACGATCGACGGAATCACAGAAGACTGAGGGGCCTCCGTCGGAGAATCCGGATCTGGAAGACATTCTCTATATTCCGCCGTCAAAGGCAGCACGTACGGCTTTCGACCGGTGGTTCTACGAACTGCTTGAAGCGGCTGGAAGCCGTCTTGATCGTTCTACAGCCAGCCTTTTGCCCGCAGTGGGTGCTGTCCTTGGGGCTGGTTTACCTTTCGTGTTTCTCGACGACGCTCTGCTGGCAATGCTGGGCACATTACTCGGAGCTGTCATCCCCCTGGCGTTTTGGAAATTTCAGGCGTGGCGTCGGGTTCGCCAAATGCGAAAACAACTGCCGGCGGTTCTGCAACTCTTTGCGGACGCAGTACGGAGCGGGCTATCCCTGGAACGCGCCACGGAGCTAGCCGCCCAGGAGTCCAAAGGCCCGCTGCAAACGGAATTTCGATGGTGTGCGACCCAGTTGAACCTGGGGCACTCGCCCGCGCGCGTTATGGAGCGGATGGCCCAGCGAATTCCTATCCCCGAATTTCGCATTTTCGCAACAGCGGTTCTTGTCCACCGTCGTACCGGTGGCGACCTGGCGAACCTGGCCGATCGACTAGCACGTTCCGCTCGAGAACGAACCGAGTTCTACGGGCATCTCAAAGCGGTGACCGCCGGAAGTCGTCTCTCGGTCCTTGGTTTAACAATCGGTGTATTTGCCGCAGTGGCCATCCTCGGACTTACCCGGCCCGAGTATATTCAGCAATTCCTCAACCATCCCAGTGGTTTAACCCTTCTGGCTGTGGCCGCGGGATTGCAAATCGTCGGACTGCTCTGGGTCTGGCGGATCCTTCAGGTCCGGTATTGAAACTTATCATCGCATAACTCGGCCCAATTGATGTACAAGCAGACTGGTGAGGAAGGTTAAAGATATGGCGGATTTCCCACTTATCGACCTGGCCATCTGGCAGGACGTTGCACGTTTTTGGAACGATTGGGGATTGTCGATCCTGACGTTCGTGACTATCGTCTCGCTGGCGTTGATCGTCCGTCGGTTACTCGCCTGGCGTCGCCAAACCAAAGCCACGTCCATCGAGCAATTGCCACCCGTTGTTGATCCTGAAACGGAAGACGCCGGTGCTTTTGGGGCATTGACCCCGGCCCTGGCTGCTCAGATTCCTGAGTCCGCCAAAGAGACGCGCGATTTCCAGTTACTCTTGCGGCAGGCCGGTTTGCACCATCCATCAGCCCGCTACTCGATTTACGCCTTTCGTTTCCTGTTCTTGGTAACGCCACTGGTCATCGCTGGGATTTGCGCTGTCATCGCTGACCGGGCGTGGACCCTCCCAATTCTCGTCGCAGGTGGATTGAGCGCCGCCATTCTCTCCATCATCCCCAGAATGTATGTGTTCCTTCGCCGCCGAAGACGCTACGAGGAGATTCGCAGCGGCCTAGCAGACACGGTTGATATGCTGGGCATGTGTTTGACTGGTGGTTTAAGTCTCGTTGACAGCCTTGAACATGTAGCGGGGCAAATGGGCGCCTATCCTGCGCTGGCCGACGAATTGCGAACTGTCAAGCGCCAGGCTGAAGTGGGAAGTCTGCGACTGGCTTTGGAAGACCTCACACGCCGTGTCGATCTCCCTGAGATTCGTCAACTGTGTGCTGTTCTCTCTCGCGGAACCCAATTGGGGAGCCAACTGGCCGGTTCACTCAGCGAACACGCGGATCATCTCCGCGTCGCCCTGCGACAATCGGCGCTCACCCGTGCTAACAAGGCACCGGTAAAACTTGTGCTGCCAATTCTCTTCTGTCTTGCCCCGGCTGCCCTGATTATCTTGACCGCACCAGCTTTCCTCGAACTACGACAATTTTTCGATCCATCCGCAATGAAGAGCGCACCCGGCACGGGCGTTACATTCGGCACAAATACCGTTATTGACGCAATCCGCGAGCTTGATCAGCGGCCCTTCCCGGAACTTCCCTCAATCGAGCTTACTCTACCCCTTCCAGAGTAGGCCCGAGGGCTGTCGGTTGGAAACACATTGAAGTTAAGATTAAGACTCCCTGGGACTGCCTCCGGGTAACGGGTCTGTCGTTCGTCCCCATATGTGTCGAAGGACGCTAAACAAACCGCCGTTTTGCGGCGGTTTTTCGTTTTCTCTCCTCCTCATAACCAGAAGTAAGCTAAGTTTTGAGTGAAGAGGAAAGGTGCTCATCTTCGACCGGAAAGCGGTCGAAGGCACTTTGTCGCTGCTTCTGAAACGATCTATTAGTCACCACCCGGCTAGCGTCGCCGGTATGTCACCTTGTCTGGAGATGAGGAGTGCGTTGACGGATGTCTCAAACCCCGATCATGCGACCATTAGCTTCGAATGCTCGCGGCGGTATTGAAAGCCGTCAGGTGTCCTTTGATGAACTGAAACAGCGGATCCACAGCAAACTTGTCGATAAACTTGATCTGTCGAAGATCGGGCAATTGGAAGGAGACGTTCTTCGGCGGGAAATCCGGCTCGTTGTTGAGCATCTGTGCGACAGCGAAAACACGATGCTCAACCGTTCCGAGCGAGAACGACTTATCGATGAGGTTCTGGATGAGACGTTCGGTCTGGGACCGTTAGAGGCCTTGCTTAAGGACCCAACAATCAGTGACATCCTCATCAACGGTCCCAAGAACGTGTACGTAGAACGGCGTGGAAAACTCGAAAAGACATCTGTCTGTTTCCGCGATAACGAGCACCTGTTGCAGATTATTGACCGGATCATTTCCAAAGTGGGCCGTCGGGTTGACGAAACGTGCCCCATGGTGGACGCCCGCATGCCGGATGGGTCACGTTTCAATGCCATTATTCCACCCCTGGCCTTGGACGGAGCGGCCGTCTCTATTCGTCGTTTTGGCCGAAGCCCTCTTAAGTTGGAGGACTTGCTGAATCTGAAAGCCTTCACCCCGGAAATGGTAATGCTTCTTGAAGGAGCCATTAAAGCCCGATTGAACATCATCATCGCTGGTGGAACTGGCTCCGGTAAGACGACGTTGCTAAACACGCTGTCGAGCTTCATCCCAAACAACGAACGTATCATCACAATTGAAGACGCCGCCGAATTGCAATTGCAGCAAGAGCACGTCGTCCGATTAGAAACACGTCCACCCAACATCGAAGGGAAGGGCGCCATTTCCGCAACGGACCTTGTGCGAAACGCCCTGCGTATGCGTCCGGAGCGAATCATCATCGGTGAGTGTCGTGGCCCAGAAGCCCTCGACATGTTGCAGGCCATGAACACCGGTCATGAAGGCTCAATGACGACGCTACACGCTAACTCGCCGCGTGACGCACTGGCACGTCTCGAAACCATGATCATGATGGCAGGGTTTGAATTGCCGCTGAAAGCAATGCGAACTCAGATCGCCAGTGCCGTTAATCTGCTTATCCAGGCCAATCGTCTCCAGGGTGGTGTGCGACGAATCACACACATCACGGAAGTTGTCGGTCTGGAACAAGATACCATCATCACCCAGGATATTTTCCGTTTTGAGCAGGACGGTGTGGATGAAAATGGACGGGCCTACGGTCGATTCGTTGCGACGGGTATCCGTCCGACGTTTATGTCGCGGCTGGAAGCCCGTGGAATAAAACTACCACCAACGATCTTCCGCCAGCGAGTCATGTTAGAGGCGTAAGAAGAAGACTATTCCGAGGAAAACGCCATCGTTTTTCCAACCCTTAATAGACCTGGACCAGTTGTGCCATGACGCAAACAACGATCCTCATCATCATTGCAGCTTTCATTGGTGCAGCGGCGCTCGTTGTCGCTCTGAGTCAGCTGTTTGGCCAGAAACAAGAAGCCCGCCTGGAAAACCGATTGGAAGCATTTGCCCGCCGCACAAGTCGTCCAACTGAGAAAGAGAATACTACGACCACTGTGCTCGCGGAACCAATTGACGAAAAACTGTCAATTGCCAACCATATTCTGAAACGTTTCCCGAATTTGCAACGGCTGCTAGAACAAGCAGACGTTGGCATCCCTCCTGGACGACTCTTGGCGATCACCGCAGTTTTGGCCGTTATCGGGCTCGTCATTGCACTTACTCTCAGATTTCATCCAGCCTTAATACCCATTTTGCCTCCGACTTTAGGAAGTATCCCTATCCTCTGGGTCCTTTGGCGGCGGCGTTGTCGATTGAAGGCTTTCGCCGCCCAGTTGCCCGAAGCACTGGACATGCTGGCCAGGGCTTTGCGATCTGGACAAAGCCTTGCTTCGGGTTTCAATCTCGTGGCCAAAGAAATCCCTGTCCCAGCAGGAAGAGAATTTGGGCGCGTTTTTGAAGAGCAAAATCTGGGAATTCCCCTTGAGGAGTCTCTTCGCGATCTGGCGGAGAGAATTCCAAATCTGGATTTGAAATTCTTCGCTACGGCCGTGATTCTCCAACGACAGACGGGTGGTGATTTGGCTGAAATCCTGGACCGAATCAGCTCGCTGATTCGGGAACGATTCACCATTTGGGGTCAGGTTCAGGCCTTAACGGGCGAGGGGCGACTCTCCGGAATCATCCTGATGGCTCTGCCCGTCGTACTGTTCCTGGCCATTTACCGGCTTAACCCGGATTACGTGATGACGCTTTTTACCGATCCCATGGGGCAAAAAATGCTGGCAGTCGCCATCGTCATGCAGATCTTGGGAGCCATTGTTATTCGAAAGATTGTGACAATTAAAGTCTAGAATCGAAAGTCGTCCGAACGGGCGAGGTAAAAGATGATGGACCACAATGCTATTTTCGAACTTTTCATCGCGCAGGGCTTGGACGCCGCAGTTTTTCTCCCTTATGCCGTTTTCGGGATGTTTGCGGCCATTGCGTTTCTATTGCTGGAACGGTTTTCTGGCTCAAACCAGCGAGCAGTTCAACGACTACAAGAGTTCACCCGACCACAGAAACACCGTCTCAGTGTGGAAGAGCTGGCCGAGCGGCGTCCCAATCGGATAACGGAAGTCCTTGAGAAAACTACGCCTGCCCTCGCCAAACCACTGGAACCCAAGAACGAGGTTGAACTGGGACGACTCAGACAACGGCTTGCCGAGGCCGGATTCCGTGGCGATAAGGCCGTACAAATCTTCCTGGGACTGAAATTCATCTCACTTCTGGCAGGATTCCTTCTGGGTGGTTCAGTAACACTCGGACTTTGGGGTCTTTCGCGAAACACGACAACGTCAGCGATCATTGCTGCCGGTCTGGGATTCTACTTGCCCGATCTTGCCGTTGCCTTCCTGGGGCGACGCCGCAAAGAGGCCATCTTCCTCAGTCTGCCCGACGCCCTCGACCTCCTCGTTGTTTGCGTGGAGGCCGGTCTGGGTCTGGATCAGGCCATGCGGAAAGTCACCGAAGAGCTTGCCACTTCCCACCCGGTGATCGCTAAAGAATTTGCGCTGGCCAATCTCCAGCTTCAAATGGGGCGTCCTCGGGCGGAGGTTCTCCATGAAATGGGGGTACGAACCGGCGTGCAGGATATGCGGGCACTCGCAGCCGTCATCATTCAGGCCGAGAAATTCGGATCGAGTATTGCCCAGGCTCTTCGTGCCCAAAGTCACGCCATGCGCACACGTCGCCGCCAGTTGGCTGAGGAACGTGCGCAGAAAACAGCCGTCAAATTGATTTTTCCCCTTGTTCTCTTCATTTTCCCCGGCATTTTCGTGGTCCTCGTGGGACCCGCTGCCATTACGATGATTCGCGAACTGTTTCCGCGCATGGCCGGCGGATGATCCTAACTCCTTCGCAAGGAACGCGAAACCATCGGATCAAGCTGCCATGTTGTGGGGAACTGCCCTTGTGTGTTTCGAAACACACATGGGTGACATCTCTTTCCATGGCGCCTAGAATCTAGAATGTAAGTTTGCCGATCCCCGCGGAGTATCGTGGTGTCAGTTTTTCATGACTGGTTTCGGCTATTAGGTGTGCCTTTCTCACAAGGCTAGGTAAAATCCTATCGCACCCTGGTGATTGCGCACTCTTTTTCTATGAAGGGTCTTTGAAGGAGTGATCGATGATCTCACGCCGAGTGGTGATTGTTGGCGGTGTGGCGGGAGGGGCTTCCTGTGCAGCACGGTTACGCCGGCTCGATGAGGATGCCGAAATCTTCGTATTTGAACGCGGCGGTTTTGTCTCCTTTGCGAATTGCGGTCTGCCGTATTACATCGGAGGTGTCATCTCTCCAAGGGAAAGATTGCTCGTCGCTTCGCCAGAGCGGTTTCGTGATTACTTCAATATCGAGATTCGTGTTCATCACGAGGTTACCAGAATCGATCGGGAAAATCGGCTCGTGGAAGTCCGAAACTCTCAAACGGGCACGTCCTTCACAAAACCTTATGATACGCTTGTGCTATCACCCGGGGCGAAACCGGTGGTTCCCAATGTCCCTGGTGTGGATCTGCCCGGTGTGTTCACCCTGCGACTGCTCGAGGATGCGGAACGGATTTACCGTTGGCTGGAGGATCGACAGGTAACGCGGGCTGTTGTTGTCGGTGCTGGATATATCGGACTGGAAATGGTGGAGAATCTAGTCCACCGTAATATTGGAGTCACGCTCGTCGAGGCCGCAGACCAGATTCTCCCCGGTTTCGACCCGGAAATGGTGGTTCCTTTCTACGACAAATTGGCCGCCCACGAAGTCGAACTTCTCCTGGGCAGTCCCCTTTCGGCAATCGAGCCGCACAATTCCCAGTTAACTGTCCTTGCTGGTGACAAGCGGATCGCCTGTGGTACCGTCATCCTTTGCGTGGGGGTGCGGCCCGAAGTCAGTCTGGCGAGGGCTGCAGGTTTGGAGATTGGCGAGTTGGGTGGAATCCGCGTGGACGAACAAATGCGAACCAGCGACCCGAGCATCTTTGCGGTAGGTGATGCTGTCGAGGTCAAAGACCTTGTCACGGGGAAATGGACCTGGGTCCCACTCGCAGGACCAGCCTCCCGAGAGGCACGCGTGGCAGCCGACGCCATTTGTGGTCGTCCGAGCCGTTTCCCGGGTGCTCTTGGGACTTCGATTGTCACCGCTTTTGGAATCGCGATCGCCAAAACAGGCCTAACAGAGAAGATGGCTCAACGGGACGGCATTCGCTATCAGAAGAGCTACTCGCATTCGCCGCATCACGCGACATACTATCCGGGAGCCAAGCCCATTGGGCTTAAACTGCTTTTCGATCCTCAGGATGGTCGAATCCTTGGTGCCCAGGCCGTGGGTGAAGCCGGTGTGGACAAAAGGATCGACGTTATCGCGATGGCTATTCAGAAAGGCAGCACAGTCTTTGATTTGGAAGAAGCCGAGTTATGTTATGCCCCCCAATTTGGGAGCGCCCGCGACCCCATCAACGTCGCTGGATTCGTCGCCGGGAATATCTGCCGGGGAGATGTCGAGGTTGCCCATTGGGAGGATCTGGACAAGGCCTCGCAGAATAGCCCGCCCATCTTGATCGACGTGCGGACTCCCGGAGAGCATGCCGCTGGATCACCTCCTCGGGCGGTCAATATCCCCCTTGGAGAACTGCGGAGTCGTCTCCATGAACTTCCCAGCGATCGCGAACTATGGGTCCACTGCGGAATCGGTCAGAGGGCGTATTACGCAGCTCGGATTCTGAGCCAAAAGGGATTCCGCGTGAAAAATTTGTCGGGGGGCTATACAACTTACCGCACATACCGTCGGGGTAAGCCGCGATAACGGGAAGCGAACGCGATTCCCGGGATGCAAGCCTCGGTTTCACGTAACGACTGGAAGCCACCTCGGGCATTGACTTACAATAAACCGATGGGAGTACGGAACCATATGCCGCGACAGGCGTACTATACCCACATTAGGGGGGGAATAATGGGAATCTGCCGTACGGGTTCCTGCGGTCTGTGAGCTAAACCTTCCCCTGTGGCGTATCAACAATTGTTCCCTTGTGCGAAACGTAATTGGAATATCGACATGTCTGGCAGCTTTTCCAGTATTGATGCGGCCGTGGAGGCGATCGCCCGCGGCGAGGTTGTGATCGTCCTCGACGACGAAAACCGCGAGAACGAGGGGGATTTCATTTGCGCCGCGGAAAAGATCACCCCGGAAATCGTTAATTTTATGATCACTTATGGGCGGGGACTTCTTTGCGCCGCGATACTACCCGATGTGGCCGAGCGACTTGAGCTATCTCTCATCGTCAAGGAAAACACATCGCCCCTTGGAACGGCGTTCACTGTGCCGGTGGACCACCGGACATCGCGAACAGGAATCACGGCGGCAGAACGCGCAACAACGATTCGGGCGTTGATTGATCCAGCAAGCAAGCCGGGTGATTTTTGCCGACCGGGACATGTCTATCCGTTGATTGCCAAAGAAGGTGGTGTCCTTCGGCGGGCTGGTCACACGGAAGCTGCTGTGGACCTCGCCCGATTGGCAGGATTATCGCCTGCTGGTGTCCTGTGTGAAATTCTCAATGACAAAGGAGACCGTGCGACCCGTCCAGAATTGCACGAACTGGCAAAACGTTTCGACCTGGAAATCATCACAGTCGAAGAACTGATTCGCTATCGCCGCCGTCGCGAGAAACTTGTCTATCGAATCGCTGAGGCGCAGCTGCCCACGCGGTACGGAATGGGCCGAATCATCGCCTACGGTGTCAAGTTCGAAACTCACGAACCGATTGCTGTCGTCATCGGTGACCCAGCCCGAGTCCCTGCTCCGCTCGTTCGTTTGCATTCTTCCTGCTTTACCGGGGATTTGATCGCATCCCTTCGTTGCGATTGCGGCGACCAACTTCATTTGGCGATGGAAATGATTGGTCGCGAAGGAGCCGGCGTCCTCGTCTATTTACCCCAGGAGGGCCGTGGGATAGGCCTGGTGGAAAAAATCAAGGCCTATCACCTTCAAGACCAGGGAATGGATACCGTTGAGGCCAACCTGGCCCTGGGACATCAGGCCGACTGTCGTGACTATGGTATTGGGATCCAGATTCTGAAGGATTTGGGACTATCGAAAGTCCGCCTCCTCACGAATAATCCCAAGAAGACAGATGCTTTCATTTACGGCGGATTCGACCTCCAAGTGGTGGATCAGATTCCGATCCTCGGTCCGATCAACGAATTCAACGCGAAATATCTCGCGACAAAGCGAGATAAGATGGGCCACCTGTTGCCCGATTCTTTCTAAATTTTGTTGACTTGCTCGTCATTGCTTTTTGTTGCAGACTACCACGGCGAATGTTACCATAGTTGCCGGTTCGCCGTGTGTTTGTCACTTCGTCCTGAAACGATTTGGGCTGAATAAATCCCGAAGAGAATTGAAGACCCGTTTTTCGGAAAGCCGCAGGAGCAATTCGTGAACTGCCCTTGCGTGGAGGATTGTTCGCGTCTGCAATCGAGGTTCTGTTGAATCGCGATCCGGCTTCGATATGGTCCGACGTTGGGAGGTGTCATCATGCTACTCCGTCGCACCGGTTGTGGAATCCTTGCTTTGGGACTCACGCTTGGGATCCTGGTAGTCACAGGTTCAGGTGAGGAAGGCAAGAAAATCTACATCCTCACAGATCTCGAAGGGGCCAGTGGTGTTTACAAGTTCGCTCAAACACGTGAGCCGGGACCACTCAATGATCAGGCGAAAGAGTATCTGATGGGTGATATTGCGGCGGTTGTTCGCGGCCTGCGGGACGGAGGCGCCACTGAAATCATTGTCCTGGATGGTCATGGGTCGCAGGCGTTTGTGCCCCATCTGATGGAACCTGGTGCGAAATACATCACAGGGCTTCCGCGTCCTTCCGTGATGCCACTCCTTGACGAAAGTTTTGCAGGCATGGTTCAACTGGGTGCACATGCCATGATGGGAACGCCCGATGGTGTGTTATGCCACACGCAGTCATCACGTAACGAAAATCGTTACTGGTATAACGGGGTTGAATCAGGTGAGATCGCTCAGGTCGCTCTTTACGCTGGGGCCTTTGGCGTGCCGACGATCATGGTGACGGGTGATGAGGCGGCCTGTCGCGAGGCCCGACAGTTCTTCGGTCCTGAGGTTGTGACCGTGGCAGTCAAAGTGGGATTGGCACGTGAATCCGCGGTCCTTTTCCCTTTTGAAGAAACGCGCAAAGCACTTTATGAGGGGGCCAAGGAGGCAATGACTCGCATCGGTAGGTGCAAACCTTATGTCATTGATACGCCGATCAAAGCCAAGAAACAATGGCTCACCTTTGAAACGCCTGACGGACCAGGAAAACTCCAGACCAAGGAAGGTGTGATCGAAGATGTAAGGAAACTATTTCAATTCTGACAGTTGTTAGTGGGGCCGATCTGTTATGAATATCCTCAGGAAACGGCACGCTCTTTCAGCGCGACGAAACGGGCACGACCTTGTTCTGAAAAGACGAGTTTATCTTCCCGTGCCAGCCAACCAATGGCCTGCATGACTTCGTCTCGCGGTCGGTCCACCTTCTTGATGATTTGACTCAAATTGAGCGGCCCATTCTCATTCAGAACGTGCCAGACAAGTCCCGCGGTTTGGCCAATTCTCGCGACGTACGAAGGACTGACTTCGCTCATGGCTCCATCCCTCTGCCGAAAAGAGTAGAATTCGCAATTTCTTCCGAATCGCCATCCGTTCTAAACCGACGGATTATCTGCGCCGATCAGCAGTCCAACCCATCGAGACTAAGCAACGCTGGACCACCAACCATGCGCCATTCTTTCGATGGCATTGTACACCAGCTCCACGGCCTTTCCAATAAGCTGAGGGTGGATCATTCGCTAGAGGCCACAGGCCAGTTGGCGAAAGCAGTTGGCGCTGTTTGGCCAGTGTGGCTGAAGCCCGAGCTACTCCTGAAGGTTAAGAATGTCGGGTCACAATGGTTACGCGAGTCTTTCGAACATAGGATGTTTTTGGTAATCTTTTGTCCGAAGCGTTGTTTAATTGTTTCACTTGAGGCATCGACTTGATATGGGGAGGTCTGCCATGAACGTGGTGTTGGGTATTACTCTATTGAATTGTTGCCTGTTGGCGGTGGGCGAGACTCAATCACTGCCGGACACTTCGAAGATGAATGTCCTCCTGATTGATATCGAGGACTGCAATGCCGCCGCATTGGGCTGTTACGGAAATCCCATCTGCAAAACACCCAATCTAGACCGATTCGTTCAAACGGCCGTCCGGTTTGATCGGGCATACGTGCAGGCAGTGTGCTGCAATCCCTCGCGGACATCGTTTCTCACAGGCTACTATCCCGTGACCACGCGCGTGACAAGCAACGGTCAGGAAATGGATGCGCATTTGCCGGAGGGAATGCTGACGTTACCCGAATACCTTAAGGCCCGCGGGCTTTATCTGGCTGTTGTCGGCAAGTTGTTCCACCGGACGGATTATGCAGAGAAGCAACTTTCAGTGTTCGATAGGATCGAGATGTACACGCCACCGCCTGGTTGGAAAGGGCCTGGTCCCATTGTGAAGTTCCCACCGGTTCCCCGTCCTGCGGACTGGAAACCCGCGCCCAAAGATGAAAACAGCAAAGAGTATCGTGAATGGCGACGCCAGCAGTCCGACCGGTATGGTGATTCAGGCCGAAAACGCGAAGAAGAAGGGGATTATCGGATGGCAGCCACGGCGGTGGCTCTCCTCAAAGAGTTTGCCCAGGGCAAACAGCAGTTTTTCCTGGCAGTCGCACAATCCCGTCCGCACACGCCGTTGATTGCGCCGAAACAGTATATCGACATGTACAATCCGGAGGAGATTCCGGATCCTCCGGCTCCCCCGGAAAGTCTTGTCAATTTCCCATATCCAAAGCGGGCCGTGGGCAGCAACCCCGATATCTTCACTGTGAAACAACCCACCAAACGACAGGCTAAGGAGGCCATCGCCGCCTATTACGCCTGTCTGAGCATGGTTGATGACAACGTTGGGATGATCCTGAGGACCCTGGAAGAGACAGGCCTCGACAAAAACACAATCGTCATTTTCCTGGGGGATCACGGCTTCCATTTGGGAGATCACGGCTTCTGGTCGAAGTATTCAATGCTCGACGCGACCCACCGGGCGCCACTGATCGTCCGTGTCCCTGGTGCACCGGCAAATGGCCGTTCTTGTCAACAAATCGTTGAATTTGTGGATCTTGTGCCAACGATTGGCGATCTGCTGAAGATGGATTTACCTGACAATCTGGAGGGCATCAGTTTCGCTCCGTTGCTGGTGGATCCCAATCGTCCATGGAAGAAGGCGGCCTTTATCGTGGAGGACGATGGCGAGTTTGGTCAGTGTGTTCGCACGACCAAGTACAGCTACATGGAGTTCACCAAAGGAGCCATGCCTGCGGCCCTGTTTGATTTGGAGAAGGATCCCTGGGAAACGAAGAATGTCGTCGATGATCCTGCGTATGCCGAAGTACGAAAGGAGATGGCCGATTTGCTCCACGCCGGTTGGAAAAAAGCCTTACCACCAGGGCAATCGGGCCAGTGATTGGTGCGAGTCGGGCTTATCGAAAGCCGTAACATGAGTTTCTGGTTTGCACGATCAGCACAAGGACGTGTTATCGAACGATCCGGGCATAGCTGCGACTAAAATTCTGGTCTCCCAAATAACTCCCCGAGGAGATCGGAGCACCCGTTGAACGAAAGCAGTAGGAGGCAATTCATGAATTGCTCCTACCCTCTGGTGAAAGATCTGTATTGGTGATGGGAGGGCCATCAGACCGTGTTCCGATGACGGCGTTGAGCGACAGAGTCGATCGGCATGGCGCTTGTCCAAACGACGAGTTTGACCCACCGTCGGGATCTCGCTTTTGGCAGCGAAAGGTCCTATAATACGAAGCACTTGCTTCTGCGGGGGTTGTGGAAAACTGTTGCTGGTTTATAGTGGTGGTTTTCACCGCGGGGATGAAATGATCTCGTTGCACACGGGAAAGGCAGGGATTGGGCGGGAGCTTATCTTCTTTAGTCCGAAACGCTATGAACGTCTTATGAAAAATGCAACCAAGATTCTTTGAAAAGTGTACAATCGCTCAAGAGGTTTGTTTCTCAAAGCGGACTTTGTTGACGTCAACAGGTTAAGGAGAAGGAACATGGTTTGCAAAAGACGATTACGTTTGTTGTTTGGTTTCTTGGCTTTGGCGGCCTGCTTGGTCGGAGGTTTGCCGCAATTGGCTGCACAAACCGACCAACTCAAACCCGTTGTGGTCGTTTCTTTTTCGGGCGTGGAACGACTCTGGGAAGATGCAGATTTTCTTGGAAATCTCGGTGGAGTGAGCAACCTAGCGGACAACCTGAAACAAACGCTGGCCGCTCAGACCGGCGGTATTCAGGGGGTCCCCGGTGTTGATTCCAAACGGCCGATAGGTTTGGTTGTCCAAACCGACGGTGCAGATTTTATCGTGGGGGGCTATTTGCCCGTCGCGGATTTGCAGAAGCTTATGGATTGGCTCAAGACGCGGGACATCAACGCCGAACAACAGGGGACTGCTTATCGCGTGGACCTTCCTAACGGCCAATCAATCTTTCTTGAGCAAAAAGGTCAATGGGCTGTCATCAGTGCAGCAGAGGAAGGTCTTTCACGAGCCACGGCGAATCCTCCCAAGGAACTTGACCAACTCGCCTCCGTTTATGACCTTGCGATTTCCGCCTACGTGAGTAATGTCCCTCCCATGTGGAAGCAACTCGGGATCGCCATGATCCAGCAGGGGATTCAGACGGCGATGGAGCAACAGCCGAACCAATCCGAAGAGGAGTTCGCCGCTCAAAAAGCGATGGTCCAGCGATCGTTTCAGCAATTGCAGGAGAATGTCAATGAATTGGACCGCATGATGATCGGCGTCAATATCGATCCGACGGCAAACGTCGTGACCTTGGACATGGAAAGTACCGTTCTTCCGGGTACAGAGGCAGCCAAAGAGGTAACCCTCAACAAGAATCTGAAAACGCAACTGGCGGGATTCATTATGAAGGACGCCACGATTGTGCTTCGCGAAACGGCCAAGACAGGTCCCCGCGGAGTAGCCCAGTTCAAGGACATGATGTCTCAGTATGAAGACATGATCAACAGTTCGTTGGAAAAAGACACTAAGATGAAGAAACGCGAGAAAGAACTGGTGAAAAACCTGTTCTCCACGATGCTCAATTCCATTGCCGAGACTGTGGAAAAGGAACAGCTTGATCTCGCCTTATCCATGAAGTTGGACCAGAAGAGTTGCGAGTTCCTCATGGCCATGACGCTTCTCGGGGCGAACGAGATGGAGAAGACCGTAGTCGATATTCTCCAACGTGCGGCCAAAGATGACGCTGATTTCGCCAAGCTCTTGAAGCTCAATGCGGAAACATACAAAGGCGTCCGACTGCACGTGATTGATTTTCCCACCGACGCCATGGAGGATGCTCCCCAGGCTCTCAAAGATATCCTCGGCACAAAACCTGCCGCCGTCATTGGCTTCGGGGACAAACTCGTGTGCGTGGCTTTCGGCCCGGATGCAATCTCTGCGCTGAAAAAGGCCCTTGATCAATCGGGGAACGATGCCCCCGTTGAAAAAATCCTTGAGTTTTATCTGGCCGTTAAACCGTTGATTCAATTTGTCCAGGTCGTCGCTAGCGAAGAGTGGAGTGAGGAAGACCGCCAATTTGCGGAGCAACTCCTGGCCGCCTCGGGTGCCAAAGACCGCGTCACAATGGAAGGAACCTTGATTGAGAATGGTTCACGAGTCCACATGGAGCTTCAAGAAGGCGTTCTCAAGGTCCTAGCCAAGGTTATCATGAAAGCCGCCGAAGCCGGAAAACAGGGCGCTGCTTTTGGAGCGGGAAGCATGGCTCCGTAACGGTTGCCTCCAATTTCCAGCTCTGATTTAACCTACGACAAGAAAAGCCTGCTGGAGCGAGATGCTTCGGCAGGCTTTTTTCGCAGGCGGATGTTGTACGGATCCGTGCGGCAATCGAAGCACAACTTGGCAGGATCCGGGATGCACGTAGGAATACTTCACTTACTATAGGGGCAATTCATGAATTGCCCCTGCCATTCGCATGCAGTGGGTGGTCCACCTTCTGCGGCGTTGCTTGAGCCACACGCTGCCACAGCTCTCAATTCGTTAAGCGGCTTCAGCGATTGCCGCCATTGCTGCTTGCGGAAGAAGTCTGACTTTGAGCCGCTGCTTGGATGGCGTCCAGTTCTTCTTGCTTTGGACGATCCACCACGAAACCACTCATTCCGCGGCGACTGACCGCATTGTTGCGAACACGGCTGCCATACTCATCCGTCCCACCATAATCGACGACGAAGCTGAAATTGCCGCCACACGTGGGATAGGGGTGGTACGTGATGGAACTGGAGGAATAACCCTGACTGGTACCACGGTAAGTGTCTTTCCCTTCGAAATCGTAGAGAACACCCAAGCTCGCCTGTGCCCCTTGTCCCTGGACACCCCCGACACGGGCCAGGTACTCATCGTCTCCGCTCAATTCCAATAGAAAACCGACAGAAAGGTCCCAGCCAAACCCTGTTCCCATAATGGAACCATCGTACGAATCATTGCCTAAGTCATCGATCAAAGCCCCAACCCCATAGTGGCACCCCCAACCGTTACCAAACCGTTGAAACCGTTGCTGAGTTCGGCTGGAACGATCGTAGGCATTGAGTGTTGCCCCCACGCGCCGATCATTACCCGCAAAGTCCCGGGCCAACCCAATCGCAAGCCAATATCCACCACCTTGACCGAAGTAATCGAATTCATAAACATCGTCGCCACTTCCTTCCAAGAGGACGCCGATCCCCCCATTGGCCGCGCCGCGGATTCCGGAACCCACACCCTGTCCCCATCCGTCGTAGCCCGGGGTTTCGGGATAAGAGTCGTAAAATCGGCCCCCGACATAGTAATGGTCGTCCCCTTCAAGGTCGTCGATCAATCCGAAACCAAGCGGTCCACCAAAGCCCTGCGCCCACATGGCGGCCCGATAATCGTCCTTTCCACCGTAATCAACCAGCAGTCCTATGCCTCCAATGGCTTGGCCTTGAACACGCCGATAACCCAAATACTGATCATCGCCGCCCATATCCACCAGGATACCGACGCCACCAAGCGTGCTTCCCTCAGCAACGTCCTGTCCCCAGTAGATGTCGTTACCGGCGCAGTCCACAAGAATCGATCCACCAATGATTGATGAGCCTTGGATCCCCGGCAACTTCCCCTGATAACGATCATCTCCTGCCAGATCGATGATCATCAGGATTGGCCGCTCGATCGAAACCACGCCTTCCAGATACACATCATTCCCGCCTAAATCCACAATCGCCGCGACATCTTTCATCTCTTCCAAACGGTACTCGTTATTTCCGGGACCACCGATGAGGACGGTTCCTGCCGCCGTCTCGATCCTTTTCAAGACATCCCCGCTGACCCCGGCAACAGGCACAGGCCGACTGTCTTTCGGCATAGAGGTACGCAAAGACTGCAAAAACTCTTCATCACACACACTAACCAAAATATCGGCGAGATCCCATTGGGCGGCACGATCCATTTTTTGCATGAGACGCACCATCCTTAAGGCGCTCCCACGGTCGTTAACGGTGTGTCCCACGGCTGTATTTGTAGTCAACACATAATAGGCCCGCCGCGCGACTTCCTTGAGTTCGTCCGCCGTTAGTGGTTCGACTGTTCGAACGCACGTTTTTCGCGCATCGACCAAGATTGCTTCAAGCCGCTTGTAAGGGTCGCTGTCTTCTTTGCCCCATGTTCTCTCAGATCCCCCGAGAGTGCTTGACTGCGGAACATCCATTTTTGACCGGGCCTGCTCCAGTGCGAAACGGAACCCCTTGCAAGACTTAGCTGCCAATCCAGCATGAAGAAGCCGCGTAAACTCCTCCGTTTCGCAAGGGACGTTCAAAGGATTGAGAAGCAAATGCTCGTACCATTTCAAACGTGCCAGGCCGTTAATCTCAGAGCTTGTGTAATCACCCCGGGTTGCCGCGAGGCGCGACGCCGCATACGAACGAAACTGTTGAAACCGACTGGTGACATTTCCCTCCTTAAGCTGGGCCTCAATCTCAGGAGACACCAATTTCACAATACCAGCGGCCAAAGGACGGTCTACAGAATTCGCGTCGATCACCATTTTTCCCGCGGAAGATTTGACATCCGCCGGTTCCTTCTTTGAGTCTTGCTTGTTTAATGCAGACTCAGAATCTCCCGGCGGTTCGGTTTGCACCTCCGGCGGTTGCTTAGCCTCGGGTTGGCTCTCACTTGCTTTAGGGCCTTGCCCTTCCTCACGAACCATAGCACCGGCTGCCCCTGAGTCAGACGACTCCAGCCCGATCTCGGGACCTTCCATGACGGGCGCGGTTCCATCGCTCGTTGCCGTTCCCGTCTCCAAAGACACGAAATCGTTTGACAATGATCCCGTACGCCCTGATGGCGCGGGCTTGGAATGATCAAGGGCCAGAATATGGCTGGTGGGGTAATCCACAGTCGATGGGTACAGCCATCCTTCAGCACTATTGGAGGTCAGCGACATCAATGAACTGGCTAGAACAACAAGACTACCCAAGAACGGCACGGTATAAGAGCGAGCTAACGACTTCACGTGTTCCTCCAACCCCAGCGAAATAATGATGGGCAAGCCCCCAGACCCCTACTCATATTCGGGATGTCAAGGCGTCCCCGGACACTGTCGCGCACCAAGAGCGTCTTTTTCCTTATCGGACACGTCCAATGTCGCGCAATATATTGCTCAGTCCTTTTCGCTTCGTGAATCTTTGGAAACATTGACGATTTTACAAGGGTTTCCGCGCTCGACTACGGTCGGAAAGGTTTTCGACGAAATGGCTTCATTAAAGCTGCGACACAGATTTCTTGGCGATTCGCCCAAAGATGCCGGGCCTTCACGATGTTGTAACCCCAATTCTGTATTCTCTCCAGATACTCCGGTATGTTGTCCGCGAGTCGCCATTCAGGAAGCTTCAGCGTCAGGATCATCCCACGGATATTGACCTCCGGGTAAGTTACAATACTTTCGACCGCATCCAGCGTGTAATTGGGCGCGGCATTGATGTCGGCGGTAAGCCACCGGATTTTGCGAAATGCCCGTCGGGGCGCCTGGGGGGTCCGTCTCCTCAAGTGGGTAAATCTTGGATGCGACAATACCAGCGGATGCATCTCGGCAGGATCCACCCCCAAGACTTCGTAGCCGCGGTCGAGCAATGCCTGACTGGCCCCACCGGGAGCACTTCCCAATTCGGCCCAACGGGCATTGGAAGGGATTCTGAAGCCACTCCAACGAAGGGCTTCTTCGATCTTCAGGTATGCCCGAGAAACGGCGTATTCTGGCAAAACAATAGGGAAGCGCCCCCCAGGATAGAGGGACTCCGGGCCATCTGTCTTGTGAATACCAACCCACCACTCATCAGGTTCGACCAACACACAGTCGAGAACCCACACCCCTCTTGATGGTATGCCTTCACCCCCACATAAAGACAGCAAACCCCGACCTTCTGGATGGCTATTCCCCAGAAGCTGGCGAATCTCGTGGATTTCCGTTGGCCACGGCTGGTCAGGGTCGCTTCTGCCGGGAGAAGACGCGTCCCGCGGCCAAACGTGGATCCATCGAACCGGGACATCGGCAACCAGTTTCCACGTTTCCGAGGCCGCTGCTTGCCAATCACTCGCGGAAACACGCCCGAAACAGAACCCCCATGTGCGAGCGAAAACGGCATTCAGTCGGAAACCTTCGTGCGGTCTGACGCCCTCCGCAAACTTGAATGTTACGAAACCACGCCGCGAGAACGCAGGTCGCAGAAAAGGGAACGAGCGAGCGACCTCGTTTTTCAGCACATTTTCTGCGCCGGATTGACAGGTGGCAAAAATGAATGGTGGGAGGTCACTCATGTCTTGAAGGTCGATATTGCTGTTTTGCGGGATTCACGTGAAGATAGTTTCCGACGTCGTCCTGGCAGCGTGCTCGCAAGCGACCTTGCGGCTCCGTTGTGCGTCCGTAGCCCTTTTGTGGGTCATCGAAATGCCAACTGCGGACAAAGGAACTGTGATTACCACCGATGTTGTCGCACTTTGATAATGGACAAATACTCTCGAAAATGGTTTGATAGCATCCTCGAAGAGGTCCTCGAGCGATTGCCGCAGCTCGTTCGTGACGCGATGAAACAGGTTCCCCTGTACGTTGAAGATTATCCGTCACGGAAGCTGATGCGCCAAATGGGGATCCGCGATCGACGCCACCTCTGGGGCTTGTTTACCGGAGTTCCAGTCAATGCCAAACACTTTGATTCCCCTTCCGTAAATCTACCAGATCGAGTCACCATTTACCGCGAGGGGTTGCTCTGGTCAGCGGTCGGGCCAAATGGTTACGTGGACGAGCAACTTCTGAGAAAACAGATTCGGGTCACAATCCTCCACGAGTATGGGCATTACTATGGGATGACCGAAGAGGAGTTGGAAAAGTACGGTTACGGATGAGATTCATCCGTTGTCATCCAGAAGACGTGGCCAGCCCGTTCTTGCCTCTGGCCTTTGGTCGCTCACCGTGGTACGTTAGGTAGTTGGATGATGGCAGCCTTGCTCGGTAGAAGACGGCCCCATGATGGGGGAATTTTTCGCCAGGCAGCGTTTTTCCGCGCATGATCACCGATGGTCTGTTTGATGGTGATCAACCTATCAAGGAGGCATCACAATGAAACCAAAACTTCTCCGGCTGCATTCGCAAGACAATATTGTCGTGGCCACCGCACCTATTAAGGCGGAAAGTGTGCTAAAACTCGATCGCGTCAAGATCCAAATCGTTTCGAACGTGCCGATGGCGGGCAAAGTGGCCACGCGACCTATTGCGGAAGGGGAAAAGATTCTCAAATTCGGCCAGCCAATTGGACATGCCACCCGCAATATCGAGCCGGGAGAATGGGTTCATACTCACAACTTGGCAAGTGATTATTTCCCGACTCCTGAGCCACACTCCGTGTCACCAGGCATCACCCATCAGCAAACGAGTCAGCCATTAGTCCCCGAACAGTCGGCTGATGGCCCAGTTCCCACAGATTCGCAGGCTTCAGAGGAATGCGAAACGCAATCTGCAGCCGATTCCGATGTGACTTCGGAACCAGGATCATTGGAGACGTCGCAGGAAAGGACTCTATCGGGAAGGGAAAATTCCCGTCTGTCATCCTTGACGCCAAATGAAGCGATGGACCACGGCAATCGCCAGTTACCCCAAGCGGACGATGGTGGTACAACACCGCACGAGCCAAACGCGGATTCGTAATGGAAACGTCCGGGCTTCGGTAAATCAGTGATCGGACAATCAGAGACTTCAATCCTATCTCGATCATATAAGGACGAGGAGGTGCGGAATGACGAGAATGACTCCTGGACAGGTGTCGGAAGCTTGCCAGGGATCCTCAGTCGGTACAGCGGGGCGATGGGAAGGTTATTCCCGCGCGGATGGGCGCAAAGGCATCCGCAACTCGCTCCTTGTTGTCTATCTGGTTGAATGCGCCCACCATGTGGCTGCGGAGATTGCCGCTCCGTTTTCCAAACGCGGTGTCGAATTGATTGGTTTCCCCGGATGCTATCCGAGTGATTATGCCCATAAGGTCCTCAGCCGGGTCACAACTCATCCCAACGTTGGTGCAGTCCTGCTGGTCTCACTGGGTTGTGAGAGCTTTGACCGGAACCGTCTCAAAGCCGAAATTGCGGCATCGGGGCGGTTAGTCGAGTTGCTTGTCATTCAGGAAACCGGAGGAACATCGCGGACAATCAAGATGGGGCGACAATGGGTCAAAGCGGCGCTCGCAGAATTGAGTAAGACCCCGCGGTGCCCCATGGAGTTAAGAGACCTCGTTGTCGGGACGATCTGTGGAGGTTCGGACGCTACAAGTTCGCTCACAGCCAATCCAGCTTGCGGGCTTGTCTTTGACCGGCTTGTTGATGCCGGGGCCACGGCTATCTTCGAGGAGACCGGCGAATTGCTGGGATGCGAGTCCTTGCTGGCCGAAAGAGCATCGCGTCCGGAATTGGCCGACGGTCCTCCGCGCAGCCGTAGCGAAAGCGGCACGGTACTATGCCACGCTGGGACACGCGAGTTTTGCCCCGGGCAACACTGAAGGAGGACTGACCACCATTGAGGAGAAGTCCCTTGGCGCCTACTTAAAGAGTGGCCATCGTCCCATTTCGGGGCTTCTTAAACCGGGCGATATCCCACCGCATCCAGGGTTGTACCTCCTGGATGTGGTTCCAGATGGGGAAGTCCGCTTCGGCTTTCCCAACATCGCGGACAACGCAGAGATCGTCGAACTCATCGCGTGTGGATGTCATCTGATTCTTTTTACGACAGGTCGAGGGTCAGTCGTCGGTTCCGCAGTGTCACCGGTGATCAAAGTCTGCGCTAATCCTGAGACGTATTCCCGGCTCAAATCTGACATGGACATCAACGCCGGGGAAGTCCTGACCGGAAAAGCAAGCCTTGAGGAGGTTGCCGAGCGAATTCTGGCGCTCATTGTGGAAGTCGCGAGCGGTAAGCAAACGGCTTCCGAGGCCCTGGGACACCGCGAGTTTATTCTGACTTACAAATCGTTTGAGCCGCTCGGACCAGCGTGTCTGCCTGCAGTCTGACCGCCTACGTTCAACTGGTTAGCTTAGTATTCCCCGATGTCTCCGGCGTCGAAATTTCGGAACTCGCCCTACCATCGATGTCAGTGGGAACCGCTTCGACGCGGTCGGCTCGGCTCGTGTGCTTGGCAACGATTTGCAGCAGAGTATCGCGGCTAACGGGCTTTGAAGTAAAGTCATTACATCCTGAGGCGAGGCATCGCTCTCGTTCACCAGGCGACGCGTTTGCGGTTAAAGCAACAATCGGAGCGTTGTACCCTGAATCCCGAAGCATCCTGGCAACCTGATAACCCTCGATGTCGGGTAGTTGCATATCGAGAAGAACGCAGTCATAGGGCCGTTGTTCTACCATGGCCTGAATCGCCATCCGGATTGCTTCTCGTCCGTTCTGCACTGTAGTTACTTCCGCCCCGGCCTTGGAAAGGATATGGGCAAACAATCTTTGCGTGTCCGCACAATCATCAACCAGGAGAACCCGGGCAACGAGTGACACAACATGATCTTTGCTCCCACGATTGCTGACATCGCAAGATGACGCCTTGAGTCTGGCGAGTTCCTCCTCGGCGCAAGAAACCCACTCGTATTGATCAGCCGGCCCGAGTGGTATGGTCAGACAGAAATCGCTTCCCAATCCAATTTCGCTGACCACAGTGATATCACCACCAAGCCGCCGCGCAAATTCGCGACTGACTGGCAAGCCCAATCCGGTGCCTGAGAATTTGCGCCGCGACGCTGCATCGCCCCGATGAAAGGGTTCGAATATCTTATCGCAAAGGTCAGGGGGAATCCCAACTCCTGTATCAATAACGTGGCACTGCAGCGAGCACGAACCATCTTCGCCTTTCGGTACCTGAACGATGAGTCGCACCAGTCCGGAATCTGTGAATTTGATGGCGTTTCCCAATAGGTTGATTAAGATCTGCCGCAGACGCAGCGGGTCGCTGCGAATTGCCTTTGGAATCGGACATGCGACCTCCAGATGCAGGGGCAGGTTCTTGCTTTCAGCGCGAACCTGCATCAGTCGAATGACATCTTGTACCAATTCCAAGAGCGAAAAATCTCGAAATTCCAGTTCCGATTTTCCCGTTTCAATCTTTGCCATTTCAAGGAGATCATTGATGATCTGGAGGAGGTATTCCCCATTTCGGAGAATAATCTGGATGGCATTAAGACGATTGGGCGGAATTCTTGTGAGGTCCCCTTCAAGAAGCAGCATTTCCGCATATCCGAGGATCGCCGTTAACGGCGTTCGCAACTCGTGACTCACCGCGGCAAGGAATTCCGTTTTCGCTTGCGCAGCCACTTGGGCCTCGGCCTGGGCCTTTTCCAATTCCCGAACAAGTGTTTCAAGTTCTTCTGTGTGATGACGCAGGTCTTCTTCCGCTTGCTTCTGTTCGGTAATATCGGCCACCAGACCAAGACCGCCGCAGTAACAACCTTTATCATCGTAAACAGGCCATACCGCGGCAAGGAGCCATCGAACAGCCCCATCACCCCGGATAAATCTCAACTGATACGTGGATGACTGTCCCTGGCGGCGCAGTCGGTACTGCCCCCGCAAGATCCCAACATCGTCTGGATGGACAAATCGCACGGCCCGCTGGCCAATCAATTCTCGCTCCGTTCGTCCTAGAAGTTGACAAAAACTGGGACTCACCAGTCGAAAGCGACCGTAGGCATCCACAAGGACAACGGCGGCGGGCGTGTCCCGAGTGATGAGACGGTACGCCAGTTGTCGCGTGGCCGTCACCTCGATACGGTTGCGATGCTCGCTCCAGCGGTACCCGAACAGAATGATCGCAGCCAGTCCTGCACACCAAAGGAGCGCCAGCGATATGACCCCTTGAATGGAATGAACCATCGGGTCAGCGAGGAAAACACCCCATAAGGTCGCAAGAATCATGCCTGACCAAATGAGGACAAGCAGCCAAACGACTCGCTTGGCCGAACGATCATAGCCCAGCTTCGGCAAATCATGACTCATTAATCTGGGCAGAAATCGTGACTTGCGAGACAATCCTATCACAGAAGCTGACTCCAGGATGAAACGAGAGGCAAATATCACAACAGTGGGGCGGAAGCCGTCACGAGACTATAGCTTTTCGCACTAACCGCAGTCGGAAAAGTACATCGCGTCGATCAAGATTCTGCTCTTGTTAACCCCGCCCAATCGGCACACTTGCTATAATTCATATCCGCGGAGTGTCCTTTTAAACTTGCGAAGCCCCACTCTGTGTGGCTTTGAATACTCGGCAGCCGCATTGCGTCAAAACAGTTAAATAACTGGACAAGAAAGCCACAACGTCCGTTGTGCAACCGGCGTCACGGCAATCCAGGAATTGCCCCTACAGACGGACCAATCCCTCAGATCCCCAGCCGCGGTCATTGTTAGATTGCTTCCGTTACGATGGGGGGCCTAAACAAGGCAAACCCCACCGGTCGTGCAACAAGCGAGGAGTTGCGAAATGGCGACAGATTGTTGAGAATGTTAGGGCAAACACGACACGCGTCCCGGAATAGGAATTTCCCCGCCAATTCGATACATCAGTTTTCTAGCCAGTTAGCTCCCGTATTCGATTCGAGTCACAAGCCGTCTGAGAATGCCTGTTATGACAAGAATTATTTTTGCAATGCTCCGATCAAGAATAACAACCAACCTAGTAGGCTTGGCGTTGATTTGCTGCTCCGGCGTCTTTGTTTTAAACGATTCGATCCTGGCAGACGATCAGCCGCAATGGGGAGAACGTTTTACCCGAAACATGATCTCGCCCGAGAAGAACCTTCCCGCCGACTTTGATCCAGCCACCGGGAAGAACATCAAATGGGCAATCGAATTGGGAACGAACACCTATTCTTCCCCGGTCGTTGCCAACGGTTACGTCTTTATTGGCGTCAACAATGCCAAGCCACGCGATCCGCGACATCAGGGGGACCGGGCTATTCTGATGTGCTTGGACGAAAAATCCGGAAACCTTGTTTGGCAACTTGTGGTTCCACGACTTGGGGAGGAAGACCCTTACCTGGACTGGCCCCGCATCTCTATGTGCTCACCGCCCACTGTAGAAGGCAACAGGGTTTATACGGTTACCAATAGATTCGAAGTCGTTTGTTTGGATTTGCAGGGCCAGGCCAATGGGAACGATGGACCATACACCGACGAAGGACGGCATATGGTTCCCCCTGGGGAATCACCCCTGGAAGTAACAGGCCTCGATGCGGATATCATCTGGCTTTTTGATCTTCCATCTCAAGCCGGCATTTACCCTCACGATGGGGCCCATGTCTCGATTCTGCTCGACGGCCGATTTCTCTACTTGAACACGGGAAATGGAGTCGATAACACCCATCGCAAAATTCGTGCACCTGATGCGCCGAGTCTGATTGTTTTGGACAGAGAAACGGGGCGACTCGTAGCTCAAGATAACGAGAAAATTGGTCCTCGAATCTTCCACTCCACTTGGTCCTCACCCGCCCTGGGGCTTGTTGATGGCCAGCGATTGGTCTTCTTTTGTGGTGGTGACGGAGTGGTCTATGCCTTCCGAGCCTTGGCCCAAGATTGGCAGTCACCCGATGTCGTCCCCTTAGAACGTGTCTGGCGATTCGATTGCGACCCTACGGGACCCAAGGAAAATGTTCACCAATATATCACCAACCGTAACGTTAGCCCCAGCAACATCAAGAGCATGCCGGTGTTCTACAAAGACCGTGTTTACGTCACAGTCGGCGGGGACATCTGGTGGGGGAAGCGCGAGGCATGGCTAAAGTGCATTGATGCCCGAGGACAAGGCGACATCACGTCAACGAATGGGCTCTGGTCTTATCCGTTGAAAGAACATTGCTGTTCAACGCCCTCGATTGCAGGCGACCTCGTGTTCGTGGCCGATTGCGGTGGGTTCCTCCATTGTGTGGACGCTGAGACAGGCCGCGGATACTGGACGCACGATCTTCGGGGCGAAACCTGGGGCTCCACCTTGGTAGCGGATGGCAAGGTCTATGTGGGAACCCGCCGGGGCGTTTTCTGGACGTTTGCAGCATCCCGCGAGAAGCAACTCCTGGCCGAGATTGATCTGCGAGATTCAATCGCCTCAACCCCTGTGGCGGCCAACGGCGTGCTGTATGTCACCACGCTCACACACCTGTATGCAGTTGAGGCGAAAGACGGTTCTCTAAAGACTAACTCTTCGGGCATGGCGAACTAAGGCGCCACCATTTCCGTTGGCAATGTTTCCGAATCACGTTACAGTGCGGAAGCGTTCAGAACTCGCTCAAGACTTCCTTGAGGTGCTCGATGCTCCGTTCTGCTTGCTCAACGGTCCCACATTCTACGCTGAGAACAATATCACGCGGGGCTTTTCGGCAGATTTCCACCACTTTTCGCCAGTCGATAACGCCGTCGCCGCAAGCGCACCCCACAGCAGTGCCCGTCACTTTTCCTCGCTCTGCTTCCGACTGTTCTACGGAAATGTCTTTGGCGTGAACGTGAACAAGACGGTCCACAACTCGGTCCAACCAGGCAATGGGGTCTTCCCCAGCCAAATAAGCATTCCCCGTGTCGAAGTTAATGCCAATCACGGGTGAAGACACGAGATTGGCAATGCGGTCTAGCCCATCAGGGCTTTTACTGTACTGCTGGTGTGGTTCCAGACCAATCAGAATACCGCGTCTTTCGGCCACAAACGACGCTTCGAGCAACGTGTAGCGCATGAGGACGAAATCCTCCTCTTCCGTGGTCCACGGTTGTTTCGGACCTTCGTCGGTATTAATGATCGGCGCCCCACATTCAGCCGCATAACGGATCGCCTGTTTCAGATATTCGACGCTCACCTCGGGTCTTCCCAGCGGACAATGGGCAGAAAGCCCCGAGATTTTGACTCCCGCTTTTTCGCAGGCATTTCGAATCCGGTAGGGATCATCGAGCATGGACACACTGTGAAAGTAACCGGCTTCCGACATCAATTCCCGCCCCCAGTGGACCATTGGTTCTACATATTCATAACCCAATTCCGCGGCCTTCTGGACACCCCATTCGAACGACTTGTCAGCGTGTCGCACGAATTCGAGATTAGCACCGATGAAAATCTTCCCCATGACTGAGTCCTCCTCAATAGGCGAGACGGCACTGGCTAACACCGGAAATAGGCCTGTCGTGTAGCGGCCATTAAATCACAGACAACCCCCAACTTCAAGCTGCCATCGAAATGACTCTAAACTCATCACGAAAAACAACGCTGCGATCGGACCACGACCTTGCACGCTGATTGCGAGCGCACGTACATCGCCCACTCGTGGAGGACTCTTATAAATTACCCCAACGCTTTCGGACGGCGGTTAATCCGACCTCTGTGTCGAGCTGGCTCGAATTACGGCCTCTGGCGAACGTCATAAGCGAACAGAAGATTACCATGCCGTAGATACAAGCGGCCACCGCATACCACGGGATGCGCCCAGGATGGATCTCGTTCCTCGGAAGGCAGTCGGAAACTGCTGACCAATTCATGTTTATCAGGACCGGCCTTTACCAGCCCGACCATTCGCCGTTCGCTGAATGTGTAGAGCATGCCGTCGGCGTAGGTTAACGAGCCTTTACCCACACCCTTGTCAGCGTAACGGGTTTCACCCTTCTCCCAATCCAGACACCACCATCGCCCGTTGTAGCTGGAACCATACAGAAAACCGTTGAGAAGTAGTATTCCACCATGGTGATTGTCAAGTTCCTTGTTGCTCCATACCTGCTGAACCGTAACCGAGTCTCCTTGACGCAAGAGACGAATGGCCTCCGCACCGCTACCGTAACCGGTGCTGACGGCAACCACACCGTTCTCATACACCGGCATACAGGCATTGACGTCGTACTCAGTCTCATGCGGATGACGGAACAGGAGTTTTCCCGTATCCGCACGAACCCCCACAATCGCCTTGGCCGTCATGGTCAAAAAAATAGGGATTCCCTCAAACTCGGCCAATTGAATCGATGCATATCCCGTCGTGTCACCCTCGGCTGATTCCGACTTCCAGACCAGTTGCCCCGTCATTTTGTCGAGTGCAACCACGCATGTCTCCGGCCCACCGGGGGTACAATACACACAGCGCTGATCGACAAGAACCGACTCCGCCAGTGCCCATTCCGGCAACGGTGCATGAAAATCCTCCATGATATTGCGCCGCCAGATTTCCGTCCCGTCGGTCACCTTCAGACAGGCCAGATCGCCGGAGGCTCCCAGGTGATAAACCCGGTCGCCGTCAATCGTTGGTGTTCCCCGGGAACCAGGATAGTTCTTCGTCCATGCAGCGCCGTTAGGCTTTTGCCAGAGGATGTTGCCGTTCAAATCCAGCGCCGTGATGATCAACTGCTCGCCGATATTGCCCGCGGTGAAGATTTTTCCGTCGGCAATTGAGACACTCGCGTAGCCTTGTCCAATCCCTTCCAGTTTCCAAATCAGGGGCGGCCCTTCTTCCGGCCAGCTTTTTAAAAGACCCGTGTCGTCAGAAATGTTGTCACCCCGTGGGCCATGAAAGCGCGGCCAATAGGGTTGCTCTTTCTTTTCCTCTGACGCAGTCCCCGCCGTTACGGGAGGTTGCGAGGGCAACAGCGTCACTTCCTTGGGCTGATTCGTTTCACTCGTCGTTTTCTCGGCAGCCGAAGGCTGGCGTTCGGTATCCTGCGGACTTGTCGTTTCGGGTAAATCCTGCTGTTGCTGACCTGTTACCTGGGTACCGTCATTTGCCGCGCCGACGCTTGGTTTTGGAGATACCCCAGAACGATCAGCCTTCTCACCTTGCCTCGACTGGCAACTTAACACCAAAAGAACCCCAGCAAGGACGGTCCAAACAATCCGCTGCTTATGCATGAGCTAAACCTTTTAGAAGTTTTTCTAACACCTTACGGAAGAAACCGCGAATGGCTACAAACCCACTCCGAACAAGGAAACGAGGCCTGTCTAACTTAAACACTAGCTCGGTACCAGAATCTTTACCCCGAGTAGCTCAAGAAACCGGGCAAGCCAGGCGGGATGGGCCGGCCAGGCTGGTGCCGTCACTAGGTTACGATCTACATAAGCCTGATCCAACTCAACTTGTACGTATGTTGCGCCTGCAGCAGAGAGTTCTGGAGCGACTGCCGGGTAGCAGGTGCAAATTTTTCCTTTAAGCACACCTGCCGCAGCGAGCAACTGAGGACCGTGGCAGATCGCAGCGATCGGTTTATCCGTTTCAGCAAAATGCCGGACGATATCGATAACGCGCTTGTTGAGCCGCAAGTACTCAGGCGCCCGTCCGCCTGGGATACACAAACCGTCGTATTCTTCTGGATGGATCTCATCAAAACTTGCATTGAGCGTGAAATTGTGTCCCCGAAGTTCGCTGTATGTTTGAGCACCGTCGAAATCGTGGACCGCCGTCCGCACCTGTTCCCCCGCCTTCTTCCCGGGACAAACGGCATCAACAGTCAATCCCACCATCCGCAGGGCTTGGAACGGGACCATGACCTCGTAATCTTCAACATAATCACCAACCAGCATAAGCACTTTCATGGGATACGCCTCCTGAATTGATTTCCCCACCTGAAAAAACGTTCTCTTTGACGCAGTTGGTGCTGTAGCAGAGTATTCTATCCAATCCGTGCAGCGGAAAAAGGGTTGTCCTTTATGCTCGTTGCGACTTTTTGGGAAGGACAACCGAAACCGGCTTATGGCCAGAGTGATTCTGTTGGTTTTGTGAGCCAGCAATGACAACCGCCCAGCCGGTCGATCAGACGTGTATTCGAAAGGAAACCGGGGTCCTGGAGGCAAAAAACTGTCTTGCGGCCATCCGGGGGTGTTGAAGTCCCCTTGAAATATGCACAAAATACGAACCAAGGTTTTTGTGTTAGTCGCTTGCTGGCAGCCGGACAGTTTGCCAATTGTCCAGCGTCGGTGGTCTTTCGAAACGATAAGGAGTGAATCATGGCGCGACCGGTGACGATGTTTACGGGTCAGTGGGCCGACTTGCCCCTCGAAACTCTTCTCCAAAAGGTCAAAGAGTTCGGTTACGATGGGGTCGAATTGGCATGCTGGGGTGATCATTTCGAGGTGCAGAAGGCGCTGCAAGACGACGAATACTGCGCGAAAAAACGAGAGCTATTGAAGAAGTATGGCATGCAGGTCTTTGCGATCAGCAATCACCTGGTGGGCCAAGCGGTTCTCGACAATATCGATCTCCGTCACAAGTCAATTGTTCCTGACTATGTGTGGGGCGACGGGGAGCCCGCAGGTGTCAATCAGCGGGCTGCTGACGAGTTGAAGGACACGGCCCGCGCCGCCCAGAAATTCGGCGTGAGCATTGTCAATGGTTTTACAGGGTCAAGCATCTGGCATCTCTTGTACTCCTTCCCACCCGTTCCGCCGGACATGATCGACGAAGGCTACCGGCTGCTCGCCGAACGCTTCATTCCCATTCTGGACGTTTTCGCGGAATGTGGCGTTAAATTCGCGCTGGAAGTCCATCCCACCGAGATCGCCTTCGATCTTTACACTGCGGAAAGGACGCTGGACGCCCTGAAGGGCCATGAGGCCTTCGGGTTCAATTTCGATCCGAGCCACCTGATCTGGCAGGGAGTTGATCCAGCCCAGTTCATCCGGTACTTCCCGGATCGCATTTTCCACGTTCATATGAAAGATGCCATCGTCAAACCGGACGGCAGGGCTGGAATCCTCGCCAGCCACCTCAACTTCGGCGATCCTCGACGCGGTTGGGACTTCCGCTCCCTCGGCCATGGTAGCGTCGATTTCGAAGAGATCATTCGGGCTTTGAATGACATCGGCTACGAAGGCCCGCTGTCGGTGGAATGGGAAGACAGTGGTATGGACCGCGAGTTCGGGGCAAAGGAAGCCTGCCAGTTCGTGCGAAAGATCGATTTCGCACCCAGCCGCGTGGCCTTTGATGCGGCTTTTGACAAATCGGAGCAGAAAAAGGCTTGATCGTCTAAGCCTTTTCGTTTGCGTTCCCTTTTAGGAGGATAGTCGTAGCAAACAGATCGACACGGTCGGTGCTCGGCCGTGTCGATTTTTTGCGCATGTCTTTTTTTGGCTGTGTGATTACGGACTCTGTTGGAACAATGCTGATTTATTGTGTACGCCACGGAGAAAGTACGTACAACTCTGAAGGTCGAGTTCAGGGCCAGTCCGATGTCCCACTCTCTGATTTGGGGCGAAGACAGGGAGAGGCCACGGCCGTTGCCCTGGCCCAAGCGGCGATTCAAATCATCTATTCGAGTCCGCTTCGAAGGGCCTACGAAACGGCTGAGATCGTGGCCCAGCGAACAGGTTGCCCTATCCGGGTCGATTCGCGACTTATGGAGATCCACGCCGGGATTTTTCAGGACCGTTTACGTCAGGAGCTTGCCAGGGAGTTCCCTGAAGAGTTTCGTCGCTGGACTTCCGAGGACCCCGATTTTGTCATTCCCGGTGGTGAATCACGCCGACAATTGGCTGAACGTGGAGTGGCAGCCTTTCGGGATATCATCCACGCGGGATTCGATCGCGTTGCCGTTATCTCTCATGGGCGGCTCCTCGTCGTCACGTTGCGAGCACTTCTGGAAGACAATCACCATAGATTGCCGCCAGCCCTCCAAAATGCATCCATCACCGTCGTTGAGGCCGATCGCGAGACAGAACGAATTCATCTCGTGGATGTTGATCGGGTAGAACATCTTGTAGGTGTTGGGCTTTCCGGGCGTGGCGACCTGTAACAACTGTTGCGACTGCGAAGGTGAGCGGACAAAATAATGACGAGCTAAGGACAAGCTCAGCCCCTTCCTTCTTTATAACCGCCCGATTGGGAGGAATATGCAATGTTACTCATGCGATTCCAAATTCAGGCAGCGTGTTTCGCCGCTGTGACTTTTACATTGCTGACGGGGAGTTCTTCACCAGCATTGGAACAGTCGCCAGCCAAGCCCAATGTCATTTTTATTTTGGCCGATGACCTGGGGTACGGCGAGCTTGGTTGTTACGGTCAGAAAGTGATTCAAACTCCCGAGCTTGACCGAATGGCGGCAGAAGGGATGCGCTTCACGCAATTCTACGCCGGGGCTACGGTGTGCGCTCCGTCGCGATGCGTTCTCATGGTTGGCCAGCATACAGGACACTGTTCGGTCCGTGGTAATGCCGGCGCCAACAACCGCTCGATCCAGTCTCTTCGCGAAGACGATGTTACGATCAGTCAGATTCTGAAGAATCAAGGATACGTCACGGCTTTGATCGGAAAATGGGGATTGGGTGAGGTCGAAGAGCCTGGGCATCCTCTCCGTAAGGGCTTCGATTACCTCTTCGGATACCTCAATCAAGGGCATGCCCACAGCTATTACCCCGAGTTCCTCTGGCGCAACTGGGGCAAAGTCATGCTTCGAAATGAAGTCGTGGCTGTCAAAGCGGATTATGGTTCGGATTTCAAGCCGGGCTATGCCACCAAGAGGGTTGATTATTCTCATGACCTGTTTGCAGAAGACGCACTTCGTTGGGTGGAAGAAAACCGTGCTCGGCCCTTTTTCCTGTATCTTGCGCTGACCATTCCCCATGCCAATAACGAAGGAACTCGAGGGACCGGCGACGGGGCTGAGGTCCCGGACTACGGAATCTATGCCGATCGCGATTGGCCGAACCAGGATAAAGGCCAGGCTGCCATGATCACCCGAATGGATCGCGACATTGGGCGTCTTCTCAACAAATTGCGGGAACTGGGGCTGGCCGAGAAGACACTCGTCATGTTCTCGTCCGACAATGGCCCGCACAATGAGGCCGGCCATAACCCCGAGCGATTCAAGCCCTCGGGGCCGCTTCGCGGAATGAAGCGAGACCTGTACGAAGGCGGTATTCGAGTCCCGTTCATTGCCTGGTGGCCGGGAACGATTTCACCGGGCACCGTCAGCGACCATGTGGGGTATTTCGGCGACCTGATGGCCACGTTCTGTGATTTGGTGGGCGCGGAACTTCCGCCTGGACGCGATTCGATCAGTTTTTTGCCGACGCTTCTGGGCCATCCCGAAAATCAAAAGCAACACCCGTATCTTTACTGGGAGTTCTATGAGGGAGGGTCTGCCCAGGCTGTCCGTTTCGGAAAATGGAAGGCTGTCCGTAAACCAATGCTAACTGGCGATATCGAACTCTATGATCTTGAAACAGACATTGGCGAAACGAATAATATTGCGGCCCAGAATCCCGACGTTGTCGCACAGGCCCGGCAGTTCATGGAAGAGGCCCACGTCAGCGATCCCCGCTGGCAACTCCCCAAAGCTGCGGCAAAGCCCGCACAATGAGGTCTGATGGTCCTGCAGATTCCCCCTTCCCCACAGTTGGCGGGTCACCGGGATTTGAGGTTTTTGCTTTCAATTCTCACATTGTAACCAGGACGGCGCCGGCAGCTTGTCGTTGTAATCGGCCCGCATTTTTCATCATTTCTTTCACGTGGCGCACGGGAGTATGCCCTTCGCGGCACCATACCCAGAAGTCATCACAATTGCGCAGGATGCGCGACGTCAAAAGATCCGTCGTCATGGAACAGAAAACGACCGCCAATCCGAATGTTTCCCGAACGGATTGAAACAGACTGTGAACGTCCACCCAATTCGGCAGTCCCTGTGTCCGGTGCAGTTGCCTGTTCGGAAGGAAACACAACCCATTGTCGTTAAGTGGAACTACACTGGTCTCTAACGGCGCCTGGCCGAGCACGACGTCCACGAGGTCCGGGACAGACGATATTCCCAGGGCCTGGGTTAGTTGCCCTGACCGCTCTGCGTCGATTATGAGCAAAGGCTGTTCGATCTTTTCAAAGACATCCAGTGTTACAGCCAATCCGTACTCAAGGGGTAATCCCGAATCGAAAAAATGACCACTCACCCATCCTGCTTGACCTGCCGCAGCTGCCTTCCATGTCGCCGTCATGACCCAAGTTTCGACAAGTGCGGATGGAATGCGTCCCGCGTATTCTTCCCAGATTCCGGCCAATCGATGTTCGATCGACGACTTATCGTTCTGCGGTAAGGCATCCAGCTCACTTTCGCCAAAATGCGGAGACGCCGTGCCAATCTCTTTTTCATGCCCCGAATCAAATCGATGTACGAAGCTGTGTAGAAAGGCCTCTGACTGATCCGGCGTGAAAGATTCGGCTCCAGGACTCGTGCTAGACTCGACAGCGCTATGTTCGATCGCTTCGGAGATAGGAATTACGACCCTATCTTCGGTCACGTCACTCTCTTCAAGACGTTGAATCGCTTCCAGAATTCGACTCATATTTCCATCTCTTTGACGAATTTGTCAGTACCACAAACCAGCCCCTACTTACCCACTTTTTCGAAGCCGCGTGAACAGGGATTTCATAATAGCACGATGTTTATGGGCTTTACTGGAGCTGGGCTTGTCCGGAACCATATCGAGCGAAAACTGCAATGTGAGTCTCTCCGTCACCTCACAATCCTCTCCCGAATTGGTTTCCTCCTCTCCCTCTGCCCTTTGGAGTGTCTCAGAAAGATCGCGGGAATTTTCGCCCGAAGGGGAATCGGCGACTTCTGTGGCTGGTAGTTGCGGACTTGCATTTTCAGCCTCAGGTGTCGGGGGATTCTCCTGAGTGTCCGGGGCGGTTGACGAACAAGGTACCGCTGCCTGATTATCCGGGGCTTGCACATCGTCCGTTGAACCTATCTCGGACTGGGAGACCAAACCCAGGTTGTTATCGTTCTGCGTCAACGACGGACTAGGAGCGTCGGCCCAGCTAGCGGCGTTCTCCGTTACCTCGGTCGTCGGTTTTGGTTGCGACTCACTACCACAATCGTGGTCTTCGACCCCCTCAACATCTCCAAGCCGGACACCAGATCTGACGGGGATTTCCTGCAGGAAGGTTTCTTCAAAAGGATCGCCCCAGTCATAGAAGACAATCTCTGCCTCGGGTTTCTTGGGAGCCTGGCCCAGGTTCTCTTCCTGCAAAGACTGAACAGCCTGGTCAATCTGCTCGATTCGTGTTAACGGGTCTGGGCGGTCGCCGAGAGGGGATTCTTGGCCCACACTTGTTGTTGACAACTCTGGGGCTGCCGTTGGATAGTTTAGAGGAACCACATCGAACTCTTCGGCCCCTTGTGCCCCGTCGCGACTGGTCTCGGATGATAGCCCCGTTTCTTCCAAATGGGGTGAGGCCAATACATCTGACTCCGGCTTTTCGAGAAATCCAAACCGAGTGTTCCCCGCGGATGTTCCTTTATCGCCTGTCCCATATGTCGAAAACACATCCTCGCTTGGTGCTTCCTCTGTCAATGATCCGAATTCAATCACACCTTTGGCGTTTGTGACAGGGTTCCCAGCGGGATTCCATGGGACGGGAATCTGCTGTAAATCGGACCAGGCCTCCTGAACAAGTTCGGCTGTGACTTCCTGCACACCATCCGCGTAGGCCAGCACCAAGGCATGATCGCAAACCTGGTTGATGAGCCTCGGAACACCCCCGGTGGCGTGATACACTGCCTGCAAAGCATCTTCTGGAAAGAGTTGGTCGGCTTTGGCGCCCGCACGGCTCACCTGACTCCGCACGTAGTTGAAAGTGTCGGCCCGATTGAGCGCATCAAGATAACAACGGACAGCAATCCGCTGATTCAACGTCTGTAGTTTTGGCGATGTTAACCTTTCTTCCAATGCTGGCGAGCCAGCCAGTACAAGCCGCACGGCAGGCTCGCTTTTTCGCTGAACATTTGTCAGGACCCGTAGTTCTTCCAGAATCCGCAACTTAAGCGTGTCGGCCTCGTCAGCGAGTACCACCACCGGCCGACTTCCTTCGTCTTTGATGTAATCCATCAGGGCGATTCTTAACTCGGCATCCTCCAGGCCATGAAATGGTTGCTTCAGTTCGTGAAGAAGAGTTTGCAAAAGGGCTCTTGGCGAGGGGAATCGCCCATGAGGCAGCATGACCAGGTCACAATGAGATCGGCACTGCTCTGCGAGGACGTGGAGTAATAACGTCTTGCCCGTACCCGGAGGCCCAATGAGCAGTCCGGGACCTTCGCCTCGAAGGATTGCGCGCAGGAGCTGCTCACGGGCGGTTTCCGCCACTTCTGTAGCAACATAGTTCCGTGCGCACGGGGTCGCTAGGAAAGGCCTTTGCTTGAAATGAAAGAACTGCTCGTACATCGACCCATCCGTATGTATCGTCAGACTCTCTGATTCGTGCTCAAATCCATTTCCGCAGTAACCGTGGGATAATGGGGTGGAGAAATCGAGTTCACCTCGTCCACGAATCTTTGCTCTTTGCTCGAAAGACTAATATGAAAGACTGGTCCATCAGTCATAGCAGACAATTGCTCAACACTACGAATGCGCTGGCTTTCAGTCAGGCCAGTCATGAGAGCCACAACAGCACCGTACACGAATGTGCCTGTGACGAGACTCAACAAGAAAGCCCAGAGTGTCGGCCTCTTTGTGATTTCGAACGCCATATACGGCCCGTCGAACTCGGGCATGCACTGGCTGGCAAGTTCCCACTCGGCCATGGCCTTTTGCAACTCATGCTGAGCTGCGTCGAACTGTTGCTGTAACTTCTCAAAGCCCGCGCGAACCTCATCAAGATTCCCTCTCATGTTTGCATCGCACGTTTGGATCGCTGATCGTAAGCTTTCAAAGCGCTGCAAATAATCAGCGTTATCACTGCGTTGTCCCGTCAATGTGCTTGAATTCACGTTCGGGGCTATCACACTTGATGGAGCTGGGGTTCCAATTGCGTTTCCATGTCTCAGCGGAAGCCAGCCTGCGCCATGTCCCGAAGATGATGGACCCGTTTCCTCTGGTTCGCTACTCACGGAATAATCTCTTTGTCGCCGCGATCGCAACTGAATCTCTTGCTCGACCTCCGCCAGAAGCGACTCGATTTGCTTCGTTTCCGGATGCTCAGCCGTATGGGTCATTAACAATTGCTGGCGACGTTTCAGAAGATTCGCTCTTGTGGCCTGCAATTCTCCAAGGAGCGGATCGACCGGCGGCTCCTGCCTGACCCGCACATTTTGAATCGCCGCTGCAAGATCACAGAGTTCAGACAGATTTTGTTGCCACTGGACGATCAACGTTTCCATTTCCCCGGGAAAGCGCGTTTGCAATTCGCGCAACCCATGACCGATTTCTGCCATGGCTCGCAGATTGTTGGCGACAATCAAGGTACGTTTCCTTTGCAATGCTGTCACGGCTGCACTGACCCTGCTAACGGCTTGGACAGCCGGGGTTCCCTTGGGGAAGACAATGAACCAACTTGAGCTGAAATCCAACGCAGGTGAGATGTTGGCGTTCTGTGCGGCAGTGGTTCCCGTGAAATTGGGTTCGATGGTCAGTGGTACATGTTGTGCAGGTGGCCAGCGTGAAGACGAAGTCCCGTTAACGCGAGTTACGTCGTCGCTGGGTATGTGGTTGTGTGAAGTGGCAGAGTCCGCAATCTCCCTTGAGTTGACCGGCAGGCTACCGCAACGAACGGCTCCCCCACTCGAGTTTGCCGCAGCCGGTTCCACTGTGACGCCCGGTCCCAAAAGTGTTTTCAATTCATCCACAAACAGGGCCAATCTTCGACGAGTGTCCTCAGGTGCAGCCGTCGTTGGAAAAACTGCGGCGGGCGAACTCTCTCCCGGAGGGTTTGGCGCAGGCCCCTGGCGTGGAGAATAATATAGTGTTAACTTAACTCGCGGTGACTGTGTTACGTCTGCCGAAGTGGCAGTCGTGTGTACAAAGATGGGACTGTTGCTCGAGGATAGGAGTCCAAGAGTCAGCCAAGCCGTGAGCAGTCCGCAAGCGAAACCGCTTAAGACAGCGGCGCGTTTGACAATGGTCGAAATGTTGGTCGCCTTGCGCTTGGCCAAGAGACAGCTCCCGGACAAACAACTCGCTCACAGGGGAACTTTCCGGACATTATCGACGCGGCTTCTATTGAGAAGTCGTCCCCCTGCTATCGGTGCAATTCAAGCCCTGCCCGGAAACACCGGGGGCTTCCTGTGTGAAAATCGACTTTGTTCGGCCTGACCTTGAGAAGGCCTGTATTGGTAGTAAGGGTTTGGCTCAGTTTTCGGGTTTACCTCAAATCGCAGAATGTGAAGAGGTCCAATGTTTCGGATAAAGATTTGCGGAGTGAGATCCCGACAGGATGTGGCCACCGTCGTCGAGGCGGGAGCCGATGCAATTGGCTTTAACTTTTTTCCGCGGAGCATCCGGTATATTTCCCCGCGAGACGCTAGTCAGATTTCCTCGAACATCCCTCGGGGAATCGCCAAAGTAGGAGTCTTTGTCAACTCGACAGTGGGCGAGATTCGAGAGATCGCCTTCCGCGTCGGGCTGCACTGGATCCAGCTTCACGGGGACGAGACGCCCGACTTTCTGGCCAAACTACGTCCCCTGAATTGCATCAAGGTCTTTCGTATCGCACATGGGGACCTAGAAGCCGTGCGGCAGTTTCTCGCCGCCTGCGAAAAGCTTAATGTCGTTCCCAGCGGTATTCTTTTTGATGCCGCGCAGGACGGTGAGTACGGTGGAACGGGCCAAACGGTCGATTGGGCAATTGCTGCAAAATACCGGGACCTTATGCCGGGCATTCCGCCTCTCATCCTTTCGGGGGGGCTTACACCGGAAAATGTTGGCCAGGCGGTTCGGAGTGTCCGCCCAGCTGCCGTTGATGTAGCAAGTGGAGTCGAAGAAGCCCCAGGAAAAAAATCCGCGGAGAAAATTAAACTGTTTGTGACGGCAGCAAAAGCCGCTTGGGACGCGATTAAGTAAGGCGGGCTGCCCTCTTGGGGACGGTGAAGCTCCAGATTGCAGCGGGCGATTCTCCGATGACCAAGGGACTTGGCAGGGGTAGGAAACTCGTCGTATGATAGTGGGGTAACCTCAAAGTTATCCCGATCTCGTGCCTTCACTTATTGAAGGGGAATGGCCCGCCGGTGCTATCGCGAAACTCGGTGGCCCGGAAGTGTTATCCAAGACGGAGCATCTCCGGATAATACTTCCTCCGTAGAGACTTATAGCGAGAAGGGCGAGGTTTTTCCAGAGATATTTTGTTCAGTGAGGCAGGAGACCCAACGATGGCCCACAGTGCAACAACTCAAGTCAAGACTGCAAGTAAACTCCCATACAAGGTGGCCGATATTTCGTTGGCCGACTGGGGCCGACGGGAAATTGAGTTGGCCGAAAAAGAAATGCCTGGCCTGATGGCTTTGCGCCGCAAGTACAGTGCTTCGAAACCGTTGCGGGGTGCACGGATTGCTGGCTGCCTCCATATGACCATCGAAACGGCAGTGCTTATTGAAACGTTTGTCGAGCTGGGTGCTCAAGTTCAATGGAGCAGTTGCAATAAGTTCTCAACGCAAGACCATGCCGCAGCGGCGATTGCGGCCCGCGGTATCCCCGTTTACGCCTGGAAAGGTGAAACGGATGAGGAATATGAGTGGTGCATTGAACAGACGCTTTTCTTCCCAGATGGTGAGCAACTCAACCTGATCGTCGATGATGGCGGGGATCTCACCGCCATGGTTCATAGTCCGAAATATGCCCATTTGCTCCCCGGCATCCGTGGCCTGTCCGAAGAGACCACAACGGGTGTTCACCGCTTGTATCAGATGCACGCCCGTGGAGAATTGAAGGTCCCTGCCATCAACGTTAACGACTCGGTCACAAAGAGCAAGTTCGATAATCTCTATGGCTGCCGCGAGTCGCTGATCGACGGTATCAAGCGCGCAACGGATGTTATGGTGGCCGGGAAAACCGCGGTCGTTTGCGGCTACGGGGATGTGGGGAAAGGATGTGCCCAATCTCTTCGGGCGTACGGGGCCAGAGTGGTCATTACTGAGATCGACCCCATCTGTGCCCTTCAGGCTGCCATGGAAGGCTATGAAGTGACAACGCTCGAGGAAGTGGCCCCGCGAGCACAGATCTTCGTCACGGCGACAGGCTGCTGCAAGGTCATCCGTGCCGAACATATGCTGGCCATGCCGGATGGCGCCATCATCTGCAACATTGGCCACTTCGATGTGGAAATCGATGTGGATTGGCTCATGCACAAGTCCGGCGCCAAGCGGACCACGATCAAGCCTCTCGTCGATAAGTTCACCTTCCCCAACGGCAAATCAATTGTTCTGCTTGCCGAAGGGCGTTTGGTGAATCTGGGTTGCGCAACAGGGCATCCCTCTTTCGTGATGTCGAACTCGTTCACCAACCAGGTCCTCGCCCAGATCGCGCTTTGGACCGAACCCGAGAAGTATCCTGTGGGTGTCCATTGCCTTCCCAAGAAGCTTGACGAGGAAGTGGCTCGACTTCACCTTGAACAAATCGGTGTCCGATTGACGCGATTGACCCCTGAGCAGGCGGCCTATTTGGGGGTGCCGGTCGAAGGACCGTTCAAGCCAGATTATTATCGTTACTGATCAGCGCATTGGCTGCTGGAGACACGTAACTTTTTCCCATCGGTTTTGTATGTGCCGACCCAGGAATGGATAACAGGTGAAATATCGGTCCCCATTGCCACAATCGGGGGCCGTTTTTTTGGACCTTTTTGGCTGAAGTTGCTGCAAGAGATTCGATTCAGATGCCGGAAATACAAGCCTTTCGTGGGATTCGTTACGACCTGGGGCATGTTGGTTCTCTGAGCGACGTCATCGCTCCGCCTTACGACGTGATCTCACCCGAACTACAGACGTCTCTCTATAAAAAACATCCCTGCAATGTTGTCCGGCTCATTTTGAACCGGATCGAACCAGGCGATGACGAGGTCAACAACCGGTATTCACGGGCAAAACGGTTTTATCAGAGCTGGCTTGCTGAAGGTGTTCTCTTCCGAGAGGCCGACCCGGCCATCTACGTTTATTATCAGGAGTTCGAGGTGGATGGTCGCCGTTACCTGCGGCGCGGATTCATGGCACGTGTCAGGTTGTCCCAATATGGGGAGGGACAGGTTTTTCCGCATGAGCACACCCTCCGCGGCCCGCGGATGGATCAGCTCATGCTGATGACCATGTGCAAGGCTAACATGAGCCAGGTCTTCGGAATGTACCCGGATCCCGACCAGCAAACCGTCGCTCTCCTTGATGAGACTGTCCAGTCGCTGACGCCCGTCGAGGCTGTTGACCATCTGGGGGTTATTCATCGGATGTGGCCGGTCACCGATCCGCAGCTGTTCACGAAGTTGTCGGCAATCGTTGGACCAGCCCCAATATTCATTGCCGATGGTCACCATCGCTACGAGACGGCCCTCGAGTACCGCGAACAACTCCGTGACATGGGATATCTCCGGCCTGATCATCCGGCACATTATGTGCTCATGCACTGTGTCCCCATGGAAGATCCCGGTCTGATTGTCCTTCCGACACATCGTCTGTTCCGAACAATTCCTGATTTGAGCGCGACTGAACTGGCGACCCGGCTTGGGAATCTGTTTTCGGTCCAGAACGTTGCCCAAGGCCCAGAAGCAGGCCGCGATGTGTGGGAATTAGTCAGTCAAGCACCAGACGCAGCGACGTTGGCTGTTTTCACCCGGCGTGATCAGCAATGGTCCGTGCTTGAATTGACACCGGCCGGGCGAGAGAAAATGGACGATCTGGCTACCGACCATACACCGGAGTGGCGCAATCTGGGGGTCGCAGTCCTTCATCGGCTGATTGTGGAGCACCTTCTCAAGGTCGAGCCGCCTTTGGAAGTTGATTATGTCCACACCGTCGATGAGGTGATCTGCGGCCTGCAAGCCGGTACCTACCCCTTGGCCTGCCTGGTCAGACCGGCCACCGTCAAAGACATCCGTGATGTCAGCCTTCAGGGAGATCGAATGCCCGCCAAGAGCACCTACTTCTATCCCAAGTTGTGCTCAGGACTGGTAATCAACCCACTCGAATGAGCACCCGACCGACCATTTTAGAGTTGGATGGATGGGCTAGAAGTTCCGTACTCTGCCACTTCTCTTGGGCCTCTCATCGAGATCGAGGGCTGTTTCACGTGGAACCCGAGGGGTTTCTATCACGGAAGCACAATGACTGGCAACGAGAGAGATGGGAGTATCTGATTGACGTTTTCTTTTCCGACCAGGATTGGTAGAATTCGCCGTAGAAATGGTCGTAGTGTTCCACGTGAAACAGGAAGTCTGGGAGACTCGCAGCGATCAAATCGCTTTTGGCGACGGGAAGGAATCACCGTCAATAGGGCCGGCAAGGAGGCGCGGGCATGCCGCGGGTCATTTGCATCGCCAATCAGAAAGGAGGCGTCGGAAAAACAACGACGGCGATTAATCTGGCCGCCTGTTTGGCAAAGGCCGGGCGGCGGACTCTTCTTGTCGATCTCGACCCCCAATGCAATGCCACTTCCGGTTTAGGGTGCCAACCCCTTCCCCATCACCCCTTGGTGGCGGGAACCCCTCTTAGCCAGGCGGTCCTTACGACAAACGTTGCCAACCTGGAAATCCTCCCGGGAAGCCGCTGCTTTCGTGACATCGAGTCCTTGGCTCGCGATCAAGGGGCGTACGCCTCGATGCTCCGCTCCCACCTTCAGATAGGCATGGCCGGTTATGATTATGTCCTCATTGACTGCCCACCGTCCGTGGGGCAACTGACCCGCACGGCGCTTTCGGCCTCAAATGAGGTCCTCATGCCAATTCAGTGCGAATACTTTGCCATGGAAGGCCTGGCTCAAATGATTGAGGTCATTCGCCAGGTCATGGTGGAACGAGACCGCCAGCTTCAATTCGGCGGCATTCTTTTGACCATGTACGATCCTCGTCTCGAACTCACTCTGGAGGTCGAAGACGAGGTCCGCGAATTCTTTGGAGACATTGTCTTTTTCACGGTGATCCCGCGGGACGTTGTCTGCGCGGAAGCACCCAGTCATGGTTTACCCGTCATTGATTATGCACCAAGGGCACGAAGCACACGTGCCTATGTTGAACTTTGCATGGAGGTTCTCGACAGTGAGTAAGGAAAAACGACTTGGTCGCGGTTTGGAAGCTTTGCTGGGCAAACTGGACAATGCCGGCCATACGTCGGCAGGAAATATTCCCTCGGGCACTGCAAGTCTTGACACACCGTCAACGAGTTTCGCAAACCCAGGCGCGCTCGGAATGTCGCCTGAGACCATTTCCGGCCTGGATACAGTCGAAAGTACCGGTGTCGTCGAGATACCCATCGAGAACATTGACCCAAACCCATTTCAGCCACGTCAGGAAATTGATTCAACTGAGATCGCACAACTCGCTGACAGTCTGAATAGCCACGGTCTCCTCCAGCCCATTGTGGTCCGCCGCCATCAAGGGCGGTATCAACTCATAGCCGGTGAGCGCCGTTTCCGAGCAGCGAAATTGGCTGGATGGGACAAGGTCCCGTCGCGGGTGGTCGAGGCCGACGACCGCCAACTTGCCGAATTGGCTATCGTCGAAAACCTCCAGCGAAAAGACCTGAATGCACTGGAAAAAGCTCACTGCTTCCAGCGCTACCTGGAAGAATATGGCGTGACCCAGGAAGAACTGGCCAATCGCCTGAGCCTCGATCGCTCCACAATTTCCAACTTTATTCGCCTTCTAGACTTGCCTGATCCGGTGCAGCAGGCACTTCGGGAGGGACGCATCTCGCAGGGCCATGCCCGGGCGTTGCTCTCGCTCGAATCCGAGGAGGAGCAGATCGCCCTTTGCGAACAGATTCACCAGGAAGGTCTGAGTGTCCGTCGAGTCGAGCAGATTGTCCAGGAAAGGCAGCACTGCAAGAAACCAGCCTTGACTGTCGTTCACTCGGAGTCTCAACAGGGACGGCAGGGATCGGCAGAACACTTGGCCGCCCTCGAGCAGGAGTTTCGAGCGGCATTGGGACTTCGCGTGTCTTTGACGCACAATGGGCGAGGCAAAGGGAAACTCGTGATTTACTTTAGATCACATGAGGAGTTCGATTTGGTAAAGGATCGGATCTGTGGGGGAGAGAAGCATCGCGCTGCCGGTTGACCGGTTTCCCTGGCGGAGAATTGAGCCAATGGGTGGGGGCAATTCATGAATTGCCCCTACCGGCAAAAGGCTGAAGCCTTTGTACATAGAGCGGCGATGAATCGCCGCCTCCAGAACCAGTCGCGCGATCCAATCAGATACGCAACCTCGGAAAAGACGCAGAATAGAGGATGTTGGCCAGCCACCCGCATATGGCCCAAAATCCGTCTCCAACTGAGACCGACACACTTCGCAATAGCGAGGGCCGCCTTAACAAGTCTGAAAACGGATGGTAAGATGACATCGTAAGGTTAATTTGGTCGATAAGACGCGGGGCGTAGCGCAGCCTGGCTAGCGCATCTGCTTTGGGAGCAGAGGGTCGCCGGTTCGAATCCGGCCGCCCCGATTTGCACCTTATCGACCTTTTGTCTGTCCCTCTCGCCATGAGTGCAGCCGATCATGTCGGGGTACTATCCTCGATCCGATATTGGACGGTCCAATACCACCCATTTTTCGGGGCCGTCATAAAGGGGCTTTTCATGCGTGCTTAGATCACTGCGAAAGTTGGCTCGCCACCTCACGGAACCTGGTCCGCTCAATTGGGGGGATCGCCTCCGGGGAAAGCCCAAGGTCTTGGCGTGCCCGCTGCCATTCACGAAGCGCTGTCGGCGTATCGCCCACGGCTATCAAAGCTTGCACCAGATGGAAGTAGCTCAGCGGCGAAGGTTCTTCCAGCACGGCCTGTTGTGCATCGTTCAAGGCTTCTCGGTTCTTCCCCAAACCCATTCGAACCACACTTCGTGTGTCGAGAAGACTACCAATCGGCCCGATAACGGCAATGGCTTTGTCAATCAAATCTTCCGCCTCTTGAAGTCTCACCTTTGCAGTTCCCTCGGATGATTTTTGCGAATCTACCGCCAAAATATACGCAAGATTATTCTGAATCAGGGCCTTCTCCATATCTGAAAGGTCATTCCGATTGAGAAGCTCTCGGTAGGCCCGTTCGACCTCATCATAGCGCCCAGCCAGATTCAAGAAACTTGCATAGTCGATCGCGACTCTCTTGTCTTTAGCATCCGATTCTTTGGCCTTTGTTAGCCAAGCCTCGACAAGTCGAAGCTCATCTTCCTGAATCGAGGTGCGGTTCAACCTGAGGATACTCATAGCCGTCGCGGCTACCGCCGTTATTGGAAGCGACTCGGCCGCTTTCTGGCAGAGGTCCAACGCTTCCTGCAATCGTTTCTGACGGCCCAGGAAAAGGGCTTTACCCAGTATGGCCTGACCACGCACCTCGACCAAGCGCGTCCAACCGGTCTCAGTCCAGGAGATCAAACCAGACGACTCGGCCGCCCCCAAGATCACTTCGGCGTCGGTCCAGCGGCTCGAACGAATCGCATTGTCCAGTTTTTCATCCCAAAGTGAGTGGATTTCTTCTTCCCTTCCATCTCGTACCGCCAACTGTGTTTGCAATTCGAGTGCGACAAAATCGTACCCTGGCAGGAATTGTAACTTCTTCAGATAAGGTTCAATCTCCACCGCTGGGGATTTGTATTTGATCAATTGACTCACGAAGAAAACAAGATGCGCCGGTTGTGGCGATTCGGTGTTCACCAGTTCCAACAACTGCATTCGGGCGTCGGGCCAACTCCCCAAATAGGCGAGTGCTTGAGCATATGCGAGTCGATCCTCCGGAGATAGAATTCCGCCCTCGCGGACCACAGTCTGATATTCTGCTATGGCCCGTTGTTTGGAGGATCGTTCAGAACGGCGCGAAAGGACCCTCGCTAACAGGCATCGGTCGGTGGGCAACCCCTGTTCCCTGAGGTTGGCCTCAAGAAGCTCTTTGGCGCGGCAAACATCCCGATAATCGGGCGACAACCCAAGCAGTTGTGCCAGATTTCGTCGTGCGTCAAGGCGTGTCGAATCGCTAATTTGAAGACTTCCTTGATCCGTGGAGACGAGCCTTTCCAAGACGGCACGACATTCAGGCGTGCGACCTCGCCGCAGGCAAAAACCAGCCCATTCCAGAAGCAACTCTGCATTGCCAGGATTCTCCTCCAGAATCTGCCGGTAAATCTTCTCGGCCTGCTCAGTCTGCCCCAGCAGCTCAAAGCCTATGGCCAGAGCACGGCGGTCTGAGATGTCCTGGAGGTTACGTCCCTGCCAATCTTTCACGACACTTTCTGCCTGGGCCTTGCGATTCGTCGCGATAAGATGCATGATTTGGGCCAACTGGGCCTCAGGCCAATGAGGAGCCAGTGCTATAACGTGAGCAAATGCTGCGTCAGCTTCTTGGACTTGCTTGGCCCGTGACAAAAATTGGGCGTACCAGAGCCAATCCACTGGATCTGAAGATGTTGCCATCACAGGTTCGATCTTCGCGATTGCCTCGGAGGCCCGACCTTCGCGTAACAGAAGTTCACTCTGGAGTTTTAACGCTTGCAAGTCGTTGGATCGGAAAGGCAGACCTGCGAGGACCTTCTGGGCCTCTTCGTGCTGGCCTCGGAGTAACAGAAGGCGTGCGAGTTCTTCTTTGCCTTCCCGCATCAGCAAGCCACGACGCTCCAGAGTTCGGTACTGATCGATTGCCGCGGCTAGCCGTCCCTCGAGTAACGCGATCCTTGCTTTAAGCCGCAAGACGTCGGGCCAATACGGGAGCCGCTTCTCCAGGACCGCTAGTTCTTCCTTTGCCTGGGTCAGAAGCCGTGCCCGATCTGCAGGTGAAAGTGTTTTTCTGCATCGACTGATAAACCATGAGCAAAGCCGTACTGAGCAAAGCGACACGACCCGAGCTACCCTCAATCTTTTCAATTTCTTTCAGCCATCTCTGGGCCGCAGAAAAGTCACCTTGCTGGCAGGCCAGTTCCATGAGAGCACGGGCCGGCTCAACGTCATTCGGGTCCGTGCGGGCCAGTTCCTCCCAGAGTGACTGCGCCTGCGACGTCTCGCCCATTCTTAAATGCCGTCGGGCCAGAGCGCGAAGAGCGCCCCTTTTTTCCTCCGGTGGACTATCCTGAATCTGCTTTGTTACCTCTGCGATGATCTCTGCCCGTTTGTCTTCACCTAAAAGGTCAGCTAGCTCGACCATCGCACTGAGCACCTCGCCCCTCAATTCGCCTTTATCACGTGCGGCGCGGAGCACAGCCATGGCTTCGGCAGGCCGGTCATGTCGAGCGAAGAGAAATGCCAGTTCCAAACGAAGATTGGAGCCTGCTTTAGATTCCGCTAGTTCTTTCTCAATAAGTTTGACTGCCTCTTCTATCTGCCCCCGCGCCTCGAGATACCGAGCCTTCAACAAAACCTTGTCTTCCTCTGCAATTGACGATGACTGCTCGATTTGGCGAAGAATCTGCTCAACCTCTCGCCATTCCGGACTGTTTAACGGTTTTGTCCTGACAACCGCGAGTTTCGCCAGGAACAGGTCTTTTACGTATCCGCCTGAAGCAAATAGCCTTTGGGAGGATACAGAGGAACTTATCCCTTGAAACTCACTGATTGCCGTCTCAGCCTGTCCGGTTTGAAGAAGCCATTTGGCCCAGGCTGTCCGAACACGAGGTGAATCGGGGGCACTTTCTCGCAACTGACTGATAACCGCCCCGGCGGATTCCCGCATCCCAACCTGAAAATACGCCTCGGCAAGGGCCAGGCCAACCCATTCCTTCAGGGGATCACTTTCTCGAACAATGCTCTGGTATAGCTCCTCGAGTCCGCGCAGCCCTTTCACGCGATCACCCTGAAGAAACGTAAGACGTGCCTGCCAGAACTGCAGGTGTTGAGACGGGAAACGAGCACGCTGCATCCGCAGAACGACCTGGCGCGTTGCCGCTAAATCGGGAGGTTGACGGCTCAAGTACAGTTCGGCCAGCTCAGATAGCCATGAAGGATCGACTTCTGCGAGGCGTTTCAGGTATGTTTCCTCGTTCTTTGCGTCGCCGGTTAATCGCGACCAGTTAACGAGCGATATCCAGACACGTCTATCGTCGGGCGACGCTTTCTCTGCCGAAGCCAAAGCCTCTTTTGCGCGAGTCAAATCGCCATCATGCAGAGCGATATCTGCCGAGATAAGAAGGGCTTCCAGATGAGTTGGAGATTTTCCCAGGGCCGCCGCGACGTCCTTTCTCGCTTCGGCTGAAGCCTGCGTCGCCTCGGCCGGATTCGCTGTTGTCTGGCTAACCCACCACCAGAAAGCCGCCCTCTGGGCATATGCCCCTACCGATTCCTGATTTCGCGCGACCATTTCGTCAATTGTCTTTTGTGCGGACTCGTAATCTTGAACTGCGGGATCGCGATAACACCTGGCAAGAAGGACATACGCTTCCAAAACAGAAGGATCACGTTGGACGACTTGGAGTAACACATCGATGGCTTCTTTCACCTTGGCGCGGGCAATTCGGCACCTGGCCAAGTTAACCCCGGCCGACGTTCGCCCCGGGTCACCCTGCCACAACTCCTGCCAAAGCGAAGCGGCTTCCTCCCACTGTTGCAGCCGCATGGCAATCGAAGCTAGCCTTTCCAGCAACTTGGGATTATCAGGAATTTTTGCGACTGCCCGACTCAAAACGCGGTACGCATTCCATTGGACCTGGGCGTTTCCTTTCACTCGGTCCGCTTGTTCCGCAACCGCGAGCGCCAATTTGATTTGAACATTCGTGTCTCCCGGGCGATGCCGAAGATACAAGTCGTAGTTCTTGATGACGTCACTCAGGGCCTTTGCGATCTCATCTTCACGCGCCAACGCTTTGGCTCCGGCGAGTCTTTTTTCGGCATCTTCGGCCCGGACGCGGATCCGCTCCACGATTCGTTGAGATTGGAACTCATGAAGGACCGGCAGCCCACCCCCGAGAGTGACGGCCAATACCGACACCACCACCCAGCCTAACCAGTTCGGTCGCCACCGCACCGTGCGCGTTGCCACCATACGTTCCCAGGTTACCTCATCTGAATGCCACCTAAATCACTTAAAACACCCATCATACTCATAATGTCCATATACTATAGCAACCCCATTCACCCACGCTTCGGCCAATACAGGAACTTACTAAGGCCTATGTATATTGCCCACATACGCTGCCGTTAGGCCATTTCTCGATAGTCACCACTTAACCCATTTTACCAACACCGGGAATTGATCTTGCATCAATCACACGTTGCGGGTATGAGGTTCACTCCATTGACCGGTCATCGTATTGGAATCCTTTGCGTGATGGTTCGATAACCTCACATGACTTCACTCCTGAAATGCACATTGCCGGCGCTCTGTGTGGCAATCCTCTTCGCATCTGGATGTCGCACACCTCAGATTGTCACACAGCTTGAAAAAGAAAACTACGCCCTGGAAAGCAAGATCTGGGAACTGGTAAGTTTGCTGGAACAGAAACAGGCCGAACTGGACACCTGTCGCAACGAACTGGAACGAATCAAGTCACAATCGGGACAGACATCAGGAAAGACAGCTCGCTCTTCCCCCCCGCGAGAACTGTATGCCCCTGCTTGGCCTGAGAATGCGAGCAAGTCGCTTCAACCATCCCCACCTGTCGGATCTTCGACCGAACCGTTTTTGCTCCCGGAGATCAATGTGACACCGCCGGTCCGCGAGACATCGCCTGACCGTGCCCTTCCAGGCGCCGCGCCGGATTCTCCTTCCACGGATTCATCAGATGACAACGCGGTCAACCGTCCTCTTCTGCTGGCCCCATCGAACTCGGAGGTCGAACCGACGCCTGATGTTTTGCCGCAGGAAACGACCCAGCGGGCTTCTCCCCTTGATTCGACGCTGGTGATAGCCCCGCGATCCGCTATTCCCATCTCCAGTCGTTCAAACAACACGATGACCGGAGTTGGTCAGGCGAAATCAGTTCCAGTGCGATTATCTCTTGCACAGGAATTCGTCACGGGACGTAACTACGACGGAGAACCTGGGGATGACGGCATCGCCGTGTTGGTCCAGCCTCTTGATTCACAGGGAGACGTTATCCTGGAACCAGCGGCTATTTCGGTGGTCGTCGTTGATCCGGCGGTTCGGGGTCCTGCTGCCCGCATTGCCCGCTGGGACCTTCAACCCGAAGAGGTCAAGAGCTACGTCGTCCGCCGTGGCGACCTGACAGGGTTTCTCCTGGAGCTGCCCTGGCCAAATCGCGGTCCGGGCCATGAGGAGTTGAAGGTCTTCGTGCGCTATTACTTGCCAGATGGGAGCCATTTGGAAACGCAAAGCGACATCCGTGTTTCGCTGGCCCCTCCGGCCTCGTGATTTCTCTGATGCATCATCCGTCTCCAAAGGCCAGTCTGTGTTAAGCGCGCCAAGCTCGCGGTTGAATAAGCACCACGAAATCTAAACCGATGGATGGCTCGGATTGGATAAGAGTATCACGATCGGAGCGTTCCCCAGCCTGATGCCAATTGCGCGTAGGGATAATTCCTTAACGTGGTAAGGGCAGTTCATGAATTGCCGCTACATCTTCCCGAGAATCGGCACTCCGATCTCTTTTTTGGAGTCGTCCAGGACCATCGCCGGATTCCAAGGCTTTCTCTTTCCTGAATGGTGACCCGTGACGCTGTGAATTGCCCCAACCGAGCAATCCTAATAACGAAACAATCGTCAGTTGACAAGCAGTAACCACGAGCGGATGGAGGTTGGGTTTATGAAACGTCTTTGTCGGTTGCAGCCACCAGGCAATTTCCCAGCCGTCCTTTGTCCGTCGCCAAACGGAATCACCTTGATTACCCGGTATCTTCTGAGAGGAATCTGGCAGCACCGTGGCCACGGCACCTGCGGCGGTCAACGCAAGGGCGATAACCAACGGCCAGCTTGATCGAATGCGAGATCCCATGGCGGCACTGAGTCGGGGACAGCGGGCAAGCCGCTCCATTGAAGGACGAGGTGTCTCGGTCGCACTTCAGTAACCAGAGTGTCGCAAGTGCCGGGCCGTACCGCATCGACCAAAGATACATGAACGTAAGTTATTAATAGAAAAGATGTTGTGTCATAATGAGCGGGCCAAACATGGTCGGCAAACGAGGAAATCAGTCAACGCCACTTTGCCTCTGTGTTGCAAAATGACAACACCGCAGTCGGTTACTTCAGCCGATAGTCGAGTATGCGACAGTCTTGCGGGTAATCCTTATAGTGGTTGGGGGAAGTATTAGCCCTTGGAGTGTGGTCCATAAGCCGTGCTTTTTCGCAGGCATCACACGGGCAACCACGGGCGATTGCCCTTCCAAACAAGGGAATGGGTGGAGAATGCAACCAACCGATAGGGGCAATTCATGAATTGCCCCTACCGGCAATGATCGCACTGGAACTTCTCAGAGTCCGATCCTCGCCAAGTAAATCGAGGCCGAAGCTTTTGCTCATAACCCTATGGTCGAAAGGGGACATCCCCGGTCTGTCGTAATGGGGCAAGTTCCTTGAGGGTCGCGGGATTCCATTGTTGCGCTATTTCGATATCCTTCTCGACGTAACCTGTAATCTCATTGAGGTCCACAAAACCAATGCGGTTCAAGAGTTGTGGCTTGTACTGGCTGAGGGCAATTGCCGCGTATTGCTTCCAGTTCGCGAGTGCCTTCTGAAGATGTTCGACAGCAGCCTGTTTCTGCTCCGGCTTGCCATCGCGATCAAACTCTGCCAGATTCACTGCTCCACGAATCTTCTCGGCATAGTACTTCCCAAGATAGGCCATCGCTTCAAGGTCGCCCAAGGTCCTCTGCAGTTCATGATTGGTTGTCTCACGTGACTTCAATTCGGGTAACAACTTCAACGTCTCCTGCGAGTTGTTCTCCAGCACATCGGCAATCTCCAAAGGCGTAACCCCTTCCTTTCCACCCTGTTCCTTTTCCTGATTGATCCATTCTCGTATGTTCAGAACACCACTTCCGGGCATCGTCTGCCCAAGGATGAAGTCCTTAACGGTATAAAAACCCCGGGGAGCCGGAAACCGTGTGCAGGCTTCAGGAAACCATCTCACGTCGATATCGCCCCAGAAAAAACGGGTGATGTAGGGAAACACCCGGGATGCCGTCGTCCAGGCTGCGAACAGCTTTTCTGAAGGTACATCGGGAAACCTAGCCGCAAGGATTTTGCGGAAGTGATCGTTCGATAACTGTGGATCGTAACTCAATCGCCCCCAAAGGAGAAAACTATACCATTGCTTTTTCATGACCAGTTGTCGGGGTACTTCGCCATCGACATCGATCGCTTCTCGACCCCAACAGTACCCGTCTGGGCCCATATAGAATCCCGCTAAGCGATCCGGACCAGGCATGTTCAGGATATACGCGCGGGCATAATCGGGGTCACCCCAGCGAAAGCTGTAGATGTCATCATTACGGACGGTCAGCCAGGTCTTCATTCCGGTAGGCATTTGTTCCAGGGCAGGTTTGATAAACGGCGGATTGGGAATGGAATACATGTGTGCGATGGAGTACTTGAAACTAAAGTCAAGAACACACGGGCAATCTTGGAACTCCTTTAGGATTTCGCCCAAGTTCGTCATGTGGAAGCGATGGATCAAGCGGAAAGGTCGGTCTGGTTGCTCGGCCAGGGCGTCGCGGACTCCCTCGCCATAGGTTTGCCACAACCATTGCTCCTTGCTTAAGCGCTTGTCATCGCGGCCCATGTTCTCACCTGCCGTAATACCTATGCCCGCCAAAAGCGGATACGTTCGGACCAACTCTCGCACACTGGCCCGGAAGTACCGAATGGTCACAGGATTATCGCGGTCGGCTGTAATCCCGTATTTTCCGTCCGTTCCCCAAACGAAGATATTCCACGTGAACCAGTACACTTCGATACCCCGGTCGTGGGCGTACTGCATCACATGTCGCTAGAAGGCAATTTTTTCATCGATCCTCATTCGTCGAACGATTTCCACGTCTCGAAGCATGTCCGGACGAACCATATCACTGCCCGAATGTGAAAACGCATCGTCGAGTCGAACACGGGTTCGCCAGACGTCATTCAGTGCCACATCGGGGAACTCGGGAACGCGGACAATCGAGGGAAACGGGTGCAGGTTCCAGAGTGTGAGCACGTTGTACCGATGCCGGGCCATCTCGTCGAGAAATTCATGCCAAAAGGCCACACTCCAGACCTCTGGGATGTTCGCCTGGAAACTGTCCGCATTGTCGGAATAACTGGGAGTCCGCAGATCAAGGGGAATGTTGAATTTGATCCCACGACGTTCGATGTGAGGCCGACGCTCACCTTCGGCCAATTCACTCAATGCGTTAATTCGAATCGCCTCAGCCACGTCCAGACCACCGTACATCGCTCCCGTGGCATCCCCGCCAGTGATCCGAAAGCCAGCAGGATTTTCGATCCGTTCGATCCGATAACCCTGGGCCGGGAGCGACGTTCCGTCAACGTGAAACTCGATCATCAGCCGAGGCTGCGGACTTCCCACCACAAACACTGATTGAAGGATTTCATCAATCGCAAACGCAATCTGAGGGACCCGAACATCACCACGAAACTCAATGCTCGTTGGCCCATCTGCCCATGTCCGGGAACTAAAGCAAGTCGAAGCGAGAAGACACACAAGCGCAGACTTCGAAAACAGCGTTCGAACCATAGGATAATGCCTCCCCAGTTTGACAAGCCATCCCACAGTACTTCTGACCAAAGAATCACCTTTTCCTTATTAGGTGGTCAAAAGCCTATTGGTCTTCAGTCGTTCACGGTTCTCTTTTCATTCCCTCTGCCGCAATTCTTCCCGCACAAATGCCGGACGGTTAGTCGTGATCGAATCCACACCCAGGTCACGAAACAGTCTGGCGCGATCCCCCTGATCAATCGTCCAAACATGAAATTCGTAGCCCTCACGACGCAGCCGCTCCACGAAAGCTCGATCGACGACCTCCGGGTTGCCCTCCGTGTCCAGCCCGTGCGGCCGAATCCGTGCCAAAGTTTGGAATACTTCGTCCACGGTAGGTGTCCAACGCCCCGTCGCCTTGTCCTGCTTGTACGAGACCAACCAGTAAACCTTGACGTCGGGCAGTCGCCTGCGAACCTCAACAACGGTATCCTCGTTGAACGCAATGATCACAATTTGCTTGAGATTGAACCCGGAAGAAATGAGTACCCTGCGAATTGGCTCCACCAGTTCGGGGCCGCCTTTGATCTCAAGAAAAAGCTTCTTTCCTGGCGGAACGACCCCGAGAACCTCAGCCAATGTTGGAATCCGTTCTCCGGCAAAAGATTCCCCCTTCCATCGGCCCACATCGAGCGTCCGAAGTTTTTCGAACGTGACATCCGAAACCTTCCAGTTCACCGTCTCTCCCGTAACCCGCTTCGTATCGGCGTCGTGCAGGCAAACGACTTGGCCATCTGCGGTGAGGCGGAAATCGCCTTCAATAGCATCGGCCCCTTGTTCCCAGGCCAGTCGAAACGCTGCTAGAGTATTCTCCGGGGCATCGTGAGAAGCACCCCGATGGGCAACAATCTCCTGTCCCTGAACGACATCAACAAATGGCATCGCAGAGAGCATCATTCCAAGCAGAAACAAATAGGTCATTGTTTGACGTGATCGCTTCATCATTCCAACCTTTCTCGGCGAGATACCACTTAATGTTGCCACTTACAGACGATGCCCAGTTTTCTTTCCTGAAGCGGATGATTCTGAACTGTGCGCGTTCATCTGTCAACGCCGCGCACCCGTAGAGGACTGAAACATCGCACCGATTCACTCCCGCTAGGCACCTTCCTTCGTGAATGACCGTGCAGCACCTTCTTGAAACCACAGTTGTGTGCTGACCGCTGCAAGCTGTGAAAAGAAAAGGCAACGGCGCAAGCAAGATACTACGACCCCTTGGGCATTGTCGAGGCTGTTCAGAAGATGCCCAGTGTTAATGGGTGCATTTCGCACTGTGTAATTGGCACGGGATTTTGTAAAACGGAGACAGGTTTTCTGCAACGGATTTTTTGTCTGTCAAAACAGGGAGGTTAGGCAATGGACGCGAAGGTCAGAGCGGCAATTCAGAAGGCCGTGGCAATGGTG